>OLOI01000653.1_pt1 | contig 33709 bp, 29 predicted proteins | sample 1672131 | NCBI WGS metagenome assembly OLOI01 (sample SAMEA3136651, study PRJEB25190) | human gut metagenome
TGGCATCGGGCGGATTTTATATGCCCAATAGTACAAAAACAGCTCATGGAGCGTATCGGTACAACCCCTTTACATAGTATCTTGGAACGGAAACGGCTCCGGGAATTTTCCCGGAGCCGTTCTTTCGTATTTACGGAATCTGAACGCCGAAAGCCTGCATTTCCCGGCGAAGCTCGTCCGCGTCGCCGTGGAAGACGATGCCCGGCATACCGGTGCGCTCCGCGCCTTCGATATTCTGGGTGGCGTCGTCGATAAACAGACATTCCTGGGGGACAAGCTGGAACGTTTTGTACAGCAGACGGTAAATCTCTGCTTCCGGTTTGACCAGCTTGACATCGGCGGAAATAAGCGTCCCGTCAAAATACTGACTTCCGGGAACCCGCGGCCAGTATTCGTGCTGGCGGTAACTGGCGTTGGACAGCAGATATACGCCGTATCCCGCCTTTTTCAGGTCGCTTACCAGCTGCTCCATACCGGCGACGGGGAGGATGGGACGATCCCACCGGTCAACCAGCAGGTGCGCCGTCTCGTGAAGCCGCCGGGGAAGACGGCGGCACATGCTCTCGGCTGCTTCGGCCTCGGTCATGGAGCCGCGATCCATCTTCGCCCATTCCAGCGAGAGGTAGACGTTGTTCAGCAGCAGCTTTCTGTCCGCGCCCTGAACGCCCACGGCGTCCAGAAAATAGTCCCGGTCAAAGCGCAGCAGAACGTTGCCCATGTCGAAAATAACGTTTTTGATCATCAGACGATCTTAACCTTGCCCTTGGTAGCCCGGAACACGATGACCAGCGAAACAATCGTCGTCAGGGTCAGGATGGTGGCCAGGGCTGCGGCGGTGCCGTCGCTCATGCGGACGACCTCCTGATAAATGGCAACGGCGATGGTGGATGTCTTGCCGGAATAGAGCATGATGGAGCTGCTCAGCTCGTTGATGCAGGTAATCCAGCTGAGAACCGCGCCGGACATAATGCCGGGCAGCATCATCCGCGCCGTGACCGTGAAGAAGGTCTTCATAGGCGATACGCCCAGATTGATGGACGCTTCCTCAACGAACGGGTCCATCTGATACAGGAACGCACTGCCCGACCGGACGGTGTAGGGGAGCTTCCGGATGACGTAGGAGATAATCATGATGGCGGCAGTGCCGACCAGAATCAGAGGCTTGCGGTTGAACGCCACGATCAGGCCGATACCCAGAACGGAACCGGGGATGACGTAGGGGAACATGATCAGCGTGTCGATCAGGCTGGCGATCTTGCCCTTCTTCCGGACGAGAACATAGGACACCAGAATGCCAATGAAGATGATGAACACGATGGCCACGATGGAGAACACATAGGTATTGCGGATGTTCCGGCCAAGGCGGGACATGATGGTGCGGTAGTTGTTCAGGTTGACGCCCTTGATGACGCCGGAGAAGCTCCGCTCGATGAAGGACTGGCACACCACAACGATCTGAGGCAGGAATGCAAGACACACCACAATGTAGATGGGCAGGGAAGCGAGGAAGCGCTTGAACCCGTGGAGCTTGGTCTCCTGTGGCGGCCGGAGAGAACTCATGGTGTAATTCCGCTTGTCCACCACCAGCTTCTGGAAGCTCAGCATGACCAGCGAGCAGAACACGATGATGACGGACAGCGCCGAAGCCATATAGGGGTCGGTGGCACTTTCGGACATGTATTCGTTGTACACGAGAACCGGCAGCACGGTATAACCCTCGCCCAGCAGCATGGGGGTGCCGAAGTCAGCCAGACAGGTCATGAACACCATGATGCAGCCTGCCAGAATGGAGGGCAGGATAACGGGCAGCGTCACCGTCCAGATGCGCCGGATTTTGTTCATGCCCAGATTCTCGGAGGCTTCCTCCAAGGAACTGTCGATGCTGTTCATGGCGCCGGAGGTGTACAGATAAATGTAGGGGAACAGGTGCAGGGTAAACACGAAGATGATACCGCCGCGACCATAAATTGTAGGAGCGGTCATGCCGATCTTCGCCAGCGCCCGTGCTACCAGACCGTTACGGCCCAGCAGGATGATCCAGGAATAAGCGCCGATGAAGGGAGGGCTCATCAGGCTCATGATGATGAAGATGTGAAGGATCTTCTTACCCGGAATGTTGTAGCGGGTGATCAGATAAGCGACGGGAACGCCCACCAGTGTCGTGGTAAGTACCGTGGAGAAGCACACGACCATGGAGCGAAGCAGCGTCTGATAATAGTAGGGCTTGGTGAAGAAACGCTTGAAGTTGTACAGCGTGATGCCCTCTACCTTGCTGGAAAACACGCTCTTCGTGATGATGGTGTAGAAGGGGTAGACAATGAACAGGCACATTGCCAGAATCACGAACAGCTTTGTGAAGAACCAGAAATCCGGTTTCCAGCGGGAATTAAGCCGTTTGTTCACAGGCTGAGCACCTCCTCGCTCTTGTCGTACAGACTGATGCGCATGGGGTCAAAGCTCAGGTGAACCTGCTCGCCGTCGCTGTGGATTTCGGTGGTGTCCTTGGTGTACTCGTTGACGATCAGGTTCTGGCCGTCGTTTAGCTGCACCTCGTACTCGATGAAATCGCCAAGGAAGGTGGAGAACAGGATGGTGCCGGGCATACCGCTCTCGGAGAAGAAAAGCTGCTCGGGACGGGCGGAAATTTTGCCGCTTCCTGTGTAGGCGCGGGAGACGGGGACGGTGATGTCCAGCTCGCCCTTGATGCTCACGGCGGCGTTTCCGGCGTTGGGGGCGTTCACCTCGCAGTCAAGGAAGTTGCTCACGCCGATGAAGCCCGCGACAAAGGGATTCTGGGGCTTGGCGTAGATGTCACGGGGGGTGCCGATCTGCATGATGTGGCCGTCCTTCATGACGGCGATCCGGTCGGAGATGGCGAGGGCTTCCTCCTGATCGTGGGTGACGTAGATGGTGGTGATGCCCAGACGTCGCTGCAGCTTCTTGATGACGGAGCGCATCTGCACTCTCAGCTTGGCGTCCAGATTACTCAGAGGCTCGTCCATCAGCAGAACACTTGGCTCGATAACAAAAGCTCTGGCCAGAGCCACACGCTGCTGCTGACCGCCGGACAGCTCGTTGGGCTTCCGGTCTGCCAGATGGGAGATCTGCACCAGTTCCAGCGCCTCGTCAACCTTGGGCTTGATCTCCTTGGCGGACATCTTCCGCGCCTTGAGACCGTAGGCTACGTTCTCCCGGACGGTCAGGTGGGGGAAGATGGCGTAGTTCTGGAAGACCATGCCAATGTCGCGCTTGTGGGCGGGAACATCGTTGATCCGCTTTTCGCCAAAGTAAAAATCGCCGCCCTCGATGGAGTTGAAGCCGGCGATCATCCGCAGAAGCGTGGTTTTGCCGCAGCCGGAGGGGCCAAGAAGGGTAAAGAATTCACCCTCCTGAATGTCCAGCGAAACGCCGTTCAGCGCGGTGAAATCGCCGTAGCGCTTTACGGCGTTCTGAATAATGACTTGATTGCTCATGTGGTGTCCTCCCGTATGTGTAGATATGTTGCGCGCGGTTCAAAAGTATGCCGGAGCATCCGGCACAGTTTTCAGCCGCAGGCGATACACCGCAAGGAGGCACCCTGGAGGGTGCCTCCCGCAGTAAAGCATAAGTTGAGAAATTAACCTGCGACCAGATCGTTGAACTGCTCCTTGATTTCATCTCTGTGGGAAGCAGCGTAGCTGAAGTCGTAGTTGCCCACGTGGCAGTCTTCCAGAGAGCACAGACCCTTGGGGGTGATGTCGGAACGGACGGGGCGGCGGGCCCAGTCGGCGTTCTGAGCGGTCTGGCACTCGGCGCTGGTGACGAAGTCGATGAACAGCTTGGCGTTCTCCTCGTTGGGGCAGTCCTTAATCAGGGCAACACCGTCGGGAACGGCGGAGTTCTGCTCAGGATACACAAAGCCGATGTCGGGGTTGTCGGCGTACAGAACGGCGGACTTCTCGATGGTCACGCCCAGAGCGTACTCACCGGAAGCAACCAGCTTGTGGCAGTTGCCGGAGGAGTCCTGCAGCTTGCCGTCCAGGTTGGCGATGAACTTACCAACCAGATCCCAGCCTTCCTCGATGGTGGGCTGGCTGAACAGCATGGTGCACAGCTGGGTGTAGGCGGAGCCGGACTTGGAGGGAGAGCAGTAAGCAATCTTGCCCTTCAGGTTCTCGTTGCACAGGCCTTCCCAGGTGGTGGGGACGTCGGCCTCGTCCAGCATGGTCTTGTTGTAGATAAAGACCATGGGCAGGGGGGACTCACCGATCCAGTAGCCGTCGGCATCCTTGTAGGCATCGCCGATGAACTCGTCGTTGGCGCAGACATAGGGCTGGAAGTAGTCGTTGTAAGCGGCCAGGGTGTCGGCTCCGCCGCCCCACAGCACGTCGCCCTGGGGGTTGGCGGCCTCAGCGACGATACGCTGGCACAGCTCGCCGGTACCGGCAGCGATGACTTCCACATCGATGTTGGGGTACTTTGCCTCGAACTGGGCAACGCCCGCGTTCAGAGGATCGGCATCATGGGGAGAGTAGACGACCAGCTTGCCGGTGTAGTCCTCGGGAGCCTTCTCGGCGGGAGCGGCCTCGGTTGCCGGGGCGGCTTCGGTCTCGGTCTTGGGAGCGGCGGCGGTGGTCTCAGGAGCGGTGTCCTTACCGCAGGCGCACAGCGCGAAGACCATGCTCAGAACCAAAAGCAGTGCAAAAACCTTTTTCATCATTGTTCCTCCAGTTAAATGTATTTCAGCGGGGTCAGCGCGTTCCGCGCGGACGCCCTCCTCACAGGACGAATTGTAGCACATGTTCCGTGATTTTGCAATAAAAAAATAGTTACAATCCGGAAAAATTGAGCAAGTTGAACGTACGCACCAAGCAAATACCGGTCATGTGGGATATTCTGCGGAAAAAATACCGGGACTTTCAACAGAAAGTCCCGGCATTATATCATTTTTTAGCCTTCCAGACTGACGTACTTCAAAGAGACCCAGCCGTCCTTGGTGCAGCCCCAGGTGGTTTCGCCCACGGTGACCTGATAGAAGATCTTGATGACCTCGTCCGTATACAGCTTGCCGACGGAATCGTAGCCCGTGCCGGGGCCGCTGCGGATGTTCAGCTCGTCGGTGGTGACGATGCCTTCCACGGTCTTGCCCACATCGGTGCCGTCCTGATAGACATAGCCCATGGAGATCCAGCCCTTGTCGGTGCAGCCCCAGGTGGTGTCGCCGTAGGTGAACTGCTCCAGAACCTTGACCCGGTCGCCGCTGTTGTAGGAGCCGACGGATTCATAGGTGGTGCCGGGGCCGCTGCGGATGCGCAGACCGTCGGTGGTCACGATGCCCTTGGCGGACTTGGCGCCGGTGGTGCCGTCCTGATAGACGTACTTCAGGGAGATCCAGCCCTTGGAGATACGGCCCCAGTCGCCGCTCTTTTCCAGAATCTCCACCCGATCGCCGTATTTCAGGCTGCCGACCCGGTCGCCGTCAGTACCGGCAGAGCTGCGGATGTTCAGCTCCTGGGTGTTGACGATGCCCTTGGCGACGGTAGTGGTGCTGCCGTTGCCGGCAGTGTTGTTATTGTTGCCGGTGGTGGTCGTCGTAGTGTTGCCGCCGGTGGTAGTGCCAGTGGTGTTGACGTACTCCATCTTGATCCAGCCCTTGTCGGTGCGGCCCCAGCCGTCTTTTGTCTCGAGGATAGTTACAACGTCGCCCTTGAAGTAGGAGCCGACGATCTTGCCGGAGGCGCTGGCCTGGTCACGGACGTTCAGACTGCGGGCACTGATGACGCCCTTGGTGTTGTGAGTACCGCTATTGTTGGTGGTATTGCCCGCATTGTCGGATGGTGCGGGGGCGGTGGGCTGAGAAGCATTGGGATCGGTCTCGCTGCTGGCGGAGCCGTTCTGAGAAGAATACATCTTCACATAGTCCATGCAGATCCAGCCGCTGACAGGGGTGCTGATCATGCCCCATGTGATGTCGGCGATGGTTTCCTGACGCAGGATCTCCACCACGGTGCCGGCGTCCAGTGTGCCGGTGACGTTGGCGTCCTTGCTGGGGATGACGCGGACACTGATCTGGTTGGTGACGGTGCCCATATTCTCGTTATACACGATAGGCTCCGTGGTGGGGGGAGGAACCGTCTCCTGGGTGGGAGCGGAGGTGTCCGACATATTCAGATTGAGGGAGGGAGTCGTGTTCGGCTCGGTCTCGGAGTTGTTTTTCTTACAGCCGGAGAACATACCGACTACCATAAGTACGATCAGAATCAGGCTCAAACCTTTTTTAAGCCTGCAAGCGTTGGAGAAATTCATGGCGTAACCTCACTTTCGTCTCATTTCTCTAACATATTATAGCGAGAAAGGGGGGAAGTGTCAATAGGATAAGAATTTCTTAATGTAATTTCCAGTGGTTTCCACGGTTTTGGGCGGTTTGGCGGGGAAAACTGACCCGTCAAATTTCCTGCCAAGGCTTGACAATCGTGCCTGTTCAATGGTAAAATACACGGGAACTCAATATCGCGATGAACGGAAAGAGTACCGTGCTTCGCACCCAAAGAGAGTCCGGGTCGGCGGCTGAAAGCCCGGGCGGTGTCGTGCGCGGGAAAGTGCGTCCGGGAGCGAAAGCGTCAGCAAAAAAGTGATAAATGAGAGTGGAACCGCGAGCTTTGCCCGCCTCTTGTATGCAGTTACAAGGGGCGTTTTCTTTTTGCAACGGTATAAAACAAATCAGTACGCGCTACATTATAATAAATGGAGGAAAGAAACATGTATCTGTACAATTCCCTGACCCATAAAAAGGAGCTGTTCGTTCCCAACGACCCTGATCTGGTGAAAATGTACACCTGCGGCCCCACGGTGTACCATTACGCCCACATCGGCAACCTGCGCACCTACATTATGGAAGATGTGCTGGAAAAGTCCCTGCGGTATCTGGGCTATAACGTCAAGCGGGTCATGAACATCACTGACGTCGGCCATCTGGCTTCCGACGCCGACACTGGCGAGGACAAGATGCTCAAGGGTGCCCGGCGGGAGCACAAGACCGTCATGGAAATCGCGAAATACTACACCGACGCCTTTTTTGCCGACTGCGACAAGCTGAACATCAAGCGTCCCGACGTGGTGGAGCCTGCGACCAACTGCATCAGCGAGTATATCCACATGGTGCAGACCTTGCTGGACAAAGGCTGTGCCTATCTCGCCGGGGGCAACGTGTACTTTGACACCTCCACTTTGAAGCAGTATTACGTCTTCAACGACCATGACGAGGAAGATCTCGCGGTAGGCGTCCGGGAGGGCGTGGAAGAGGACACCAATAAGAAAAACAAGAACGACTTCGTTCTCTGGTTCACCAAGAGCAAGTTCGAGGATCAGGCGCTGAAATGGGACTCTCCGTGGGGCGTGGGCTATCCCGGCTGGCATATCGAATGCTCCTGCATCTCCATCAAGCATCTGGGGGAGTATCTGGACATCCATGCCGGCGGCATTGACAACGCCTTCCCTCACCACACCAATGAGATCGCCCAGTCTGAAAGCTATCTGGGTCACAAGTGGTGCAATTACTGGTTCCATGTCCACCATCTGAATACGAGCAACGGTAAAATGAGCAAATCAAAAGGGGAATTTCTCACCGTGAGCCTGCTGGAGCAGAAGGGCTATGACCCCATGGCCTACCGGCTGTTCTGCCTGCAGAGCCACTATCGCCGGAATCTGGTATTCAGCTGGGAAAATCTGGATAACGCCGTCGCGGCCTACGACAAGCTGATTGCCAAGATCGCCGCCCTCAAGGATGACGGCGAGGTGGATGCCGACGTGTTCAACAAGCTGAAGGAACGCTTTGTGGGCGCGCTGAACGGCGACCTCAACACCTCCGTAGCCGTCACCGCCCTGTACGATGTGCTGAAGGCCAAATGCAATGACGCCACCAAGCTGGCGGCCATTGCCGACTTTGACCGGGTGCTGTCTCTGAATCTGCTGTCCGCCGCCAAGACGCTGCGGGAGAAGCAGACGCAGGAGGAGCAGGCATCCGCCGACCCGGAGATCGACGCGCTGGTCGCCGCCAGAACCGAAGCGAAGAAAGCGAAGAACTTCGCTGAGGCGGACCGCATCCGGGACGAGCTGAAAGCCCGGGGTATTGAGATCATCGACACGCCTCAGGGCGCGAAGTGGAGAAAAGTATGAAGCTGCTGATTCTGGACGGCAACAGTGTCATTAACCGCGCCTATTTCGGCGTCAAGCCCCTGACCACACGGGACGGGCTGTACACCCACGCCATTTACGGATTCCTCAACATTCTGGAACGGATGGAGAAGGAGGAGCAGCCCGAGGCGGTGTGCGTGGCCTTCGACCTCCACGGCCCCACCTTCCGGCACTTAAAATACGAGGGCTATAAGGCCACCCGTCATGCCATGCCCGAGGAGCTGGCGCAGCAGATGCCCATTATGAAGGACGTTCTGCGGGCGATGAATATTCCCATCTATGAGTGTCAGGGCTGGGAGGCCGATGACGTCATCGGCACCGTGGGCAAGATCTGCTCTCAGCAGGACTGGGAGTGCGTCATCGTCACCGGCGACCGGGATCCCTTGCAGCTGATCGACGGAAATGTCCACGTCAAGCTGGTGATCTCCAAGCCGGGGCAGACCACGACGACGCTGTTTGATGAAGAAAAATTCCGGGAGGAATACGGTTTCGAGCCGAAAAAGCTCATCGACCTGAAAGCCCTCATGGGCGATTCCTCCGACAATATTCCGGGCGTGGCCGGCGTCGGCCCCAAGACCGCAAAGGAGCTGCTGGCGAAATTCGGCAGTCTGGACGGGGTGTACGCCCATCTGGACGACCCCTCCATCCGCCCCAAGCTCCGGGAAAAGCTGGAAGCGGGGAAGAAGAACGCCTATCTTTCCTTCGACCTTGCCACTATCCGGCCGGAAGCGCCCATCGATTTTGCGCCGAAGGATGCCATTGTTCAGCCCTATAACCGGCTTGAGCTGTATCAGCTGTTCCAGAAACTGGAATTTGTGCGGCTGATCGACAAATACGGCCTGCGGGGCGCGGCGGCGGACGCTCCCAAACCGGAGCAGAAGGTACAGTCCATCCCCCGGCGGGAGGAAATGCCCGCCGATGTGGATACCTGCGCCGTGTATCTTGCGGAGGATGGCAGTGTCGGCATTGCGTGGGCGGAGGGCGTCTGCGCCCTGACCCCCATGGAAGCCCAGATGGGGCAGCTGTCCCTTGCCGGGAAAAAACTGGTTTTCCACGACAGCAAAACCGCCATGCACCGGCTGGACGAGCTGGGGATACAGGCGGGGGAATGCGTCTTTGACACGGCGCTGGCGGCCTACGACCTGAATCCCTCGTCTTCCGACTATACCGTTTCCAAGCTTGCGACCAACTATCTGGGGCTGAGCGTGGAGGATGCCGATGCGGCGGCCTGTGCCGAAGCTCTGTGGCACCTGCGCCCGGTGCTTGCCGGGGAGCTGGAAAAGAACGGCATGGAAAGGCTTTACCGGGAGATTGAGTTTCCCCTCTGCCGGGTGCTTTACCGCATGGAAAACCGGGGCATCTGCATCGACCGGGAGCAGCTGCGGCAGTTCGGCGATATGCTTTCCCGGCGGGTCACGGACTGCGAGACGCTGATTTTCTCCTACTCCGGCGGGGAATTCAACATCAATTCCACCCGTCAGCTGGGAGAACTGCTGTTTGAAAAACTGGGACTTCCCCCGGTGAAAAAGACGAAAACCGGCTATTCCACCAATGCGGAAGTTCTGGAAAAGCTGAAAAACAAGCACCTCATCATCCCGGCCATCATGGACTACCGGATGCTGACCAAGCTGAAATCCACCTACGCCGACGGCCTGATGAAGGAAATCCGGGAGGACGGGCGGATTCACACCACCTTCCAGAATCTGGTAACGGCGACGGGGCGGCTGTCCTCTACGGAACCCAATCTCCAGAATATCCCAGTCCGCACGGATCTGGGCGCGGAGATACGGAAAATGTTCATTCCCAAGCCCGGCTGCGTGCTGGTGGACGCGGACTACAGCCAGATCGAGCTGCGGGTGCTTGCGCATATTGCCGGTGACGACGCCATGCGCAAAGCTTTCTGCGACCACGTGGACATCCACACGGCTACGGCCGCGCAGGTGTTCGGCGTGCCGGTGGAAGAGGTCACGCCCTTGCAGCGCCGCCATGCCAAGGCTGTCAACTTCGGTATCGTATACGGCATTTCCGAGTTCTCCCTGGCGGAGGACATCGGGGTCTCCCGCTATGAAGCCCGGGCGTATATCGACAATTATCTGAACAACTACCGGGGTGTGAAGGAATACATGCACAAGGTGGTGGCGGATGCCCGGGAAATCGGCTACACCGAGACGCTGTACGGCCGCCGCCGGTATATTCCGGAGCTGAAAAGCAGCAATTTCAACGTCCGCAGCGGGGCGGAGCGCATTGCGCTGAACACGCCCATTCAGGGAACGGCGGCGGATCTGATCAAGCTGGCCATGATTCTGGTAGAAAACGCCCTGAACGAAAAATACCCCGACGCACAGCTGCTTTTGCAGGTTCACGACGAGCTGATCGTGGAATGCCCGGAGGGCATTGCCCAAGAGGTCGCGGCGCTGGTCAGCCGGGAGATGGAAAACGTGGCGTCTCTCAGTGTGCCGCTGACGGCGGAAGCAAAATTCGGAAAGAGCTGGTACGAGGCAAAATGAGAATTGCGCACATGACGGCGGAGCATGTCCCTCAGGTCGCGGCACTGGAAAAAGTTTGCTTTTCCGACCCGTGGAGCGAAAAAAGCGTCGCTTCCGAGCTGGAAAATCCACTTTCCTGCTGGCTTGTGGCGCTGGACGGCGAGACGGTGGCAGGCTACGTCGGCTCCCAGACGGTGATGGACGAGACGGATATGATGAATATTGCTGTCCACCCGGACTTCCGGCGGCAGGGCGTCGCCCGGGCGCTGATTCTGGCGCTGATTGGGGAACTGAGGAAACGGGGAAGCCGCTGCCTGACCCTGGAGGTTCGCGCATCCAATGACCCTGCCCGCGCCCTTTATGAATCGCTGGGCTTTGCCCATGTGGGAACCCGCCGGAATTACTACCAAAATCCCAAAGAAGACGCTCTCATTCTGAGAAAGGAGTGGGAAATTTGAACATTTTAGCTGTGGAGTCCTCCTGCGACGAGACCGCCGTGGCCATTGTCCGGGATGGACGGGAGGTCCTGACGGACTGCATCGCGTCTCAGGTCGATCTGCACCGCATTTATGGCGGCGTGGTGCCGGAGATCGCGTCCCGGAAGCACATTGAAGCCATCTACGGTCTGGCAGATCAGGCGCTGGCGCGGACGGGTCTATTAAGAAGCGACATCGACGCCGTGGCCGTGACCTACGCCCCCGGGCTGATCGGTGCGGTGTTGGTGGGCGTGAACTTTGCCAAGGCGGCGGCGCTGGCGCTGGGAAAACCCCTGATCCCGGTTCACCACATCCGGGGACATATCGCCGCCAATTACATCGCCTATCCTGAGCTGGAGCCGCCGTTTCTGTGTCTGGTGGTGTCCGGCGGCCACACGATGATCGTGGAGGTCAAAGACTATACGGACATGAACATTCTCGGCACGACGCTGGACGATGCGGCGGGGGAATCCTTCGACAAGGTCGCCCGGGTGCTGGGGATGCCCTATCCCGGCGGCGCGGCGCTGGACAGGGCCGCAAGGCAGGGGGACGAGACAAAATATGTTCTTCCCCGCAGCAAGCCCGGGGAAAATCCCTACAATATGAGCTTTTCCGGGCTGAAAACCGCAGCTTTGAACCTGATCCACCACGCCGAACAGGTGGGGGAAGAGCTGGACATTCCCAGCCTCTGCGCCGCCTTTTCCGCGGCGGTGTCCGACACGCTGGTGCCCCGGGCGGTAATGGCGCTGGAACAGACCGGCTATCGGAAAATTGCCGTGGCCGGGGGCGTTGCCGCAAATTCCCGCATCCGCGCGGACATCCTCGCGGCGGCGGAGAAGCTGGGGGCGGAGGTTTACCTGCCGCCGCTTCACCTGTGCGGGGACAACGGCGCCATGATCGGTGCTCAGGCATATTACGAGTACAAAGCGGGGCATGTGGCCGACATGAGCCTGAATGCCTACGCCACCAAGTCCATTCTGGGGGAAGCACTATGAGATAGGGGGAGACGGGAAGTCTCCCCCTTTTGCATGAATATCGACGAATATACGGTGGATGCAAACCAAGTTGTAACTAAAGGTTACAAATACATTACATTTTTCGGATCATAACGGATTTTGGCGGGTGTTATGTATATCGCCTGTGGATAAAATTGTGGAAACTGTGTATAACGGTGTGAATAAACCCGGCTTATCCACCGCCGGAACGGAGAATGTTGGTTGACAAAGGAAAACCGGCGTGTTATGATATGCTCACAATTGTGAGAAAGGAGGAAGTGAATATGTTGAAGAACGGCTGGAACGTTTATGGCAGAAGACTTGCTCCGGAGGGAACCGTGCGGTAGGAATACCGGCATGGGCTGTTTGTGCGGCGCAGGCTTCGGCCTGGGCCGTTTTTCTATGCAAATGCATAGAAAAATAAGAAATGTGCCATTTCCTCGCCCCTACGGGGCAACCGGAAATGATGCACAAAAACTTCATGCATCAGCATTTGCGCATTTTCACGGTGCAGCGCACATGCATGAAGTTTTATTGCTTGAGGTAGAAAAATGAAAGAAATGCTGCATTATCTGAAGCCCTACTGGAGGGGGCTGCTCGCCGCGACCATTGCCGTGGCGATATCCACGGTCTGCGACCTGCTGCTGCCCGCCATCATGAGCGAAATTCTCAACAAGGGCGTTTATCGGGCGGATTTTGCCTACATCGTCAGATGCTGCGCCGTCATGGCGGCGGTGGCGCTGGTGGGATTGGGAACGGTACTCTTGGGATCGAAAATTTCCAACGACGTGGTGGCGTCTTTCTGCGCCGACCTCCGCGCCGCCGTATTCCGCAAGGTCAACCAGATGAGCTTTGAGGAATTCGGCGAGCTGGGGACGGCGGCGCTTGTGACCCGCTGTTCCCACGATGTGGAGACGGTGAGCTGGATCGCGGCGGAGCTGTCCGGCACTGTCGTCATGATCCCGGTGCTGTTTTTTGGCGGTGTGGTGCTGTCCCTGCGGAAGGACGTGGCGCTGTCGCTGACCATGCTGGCCTTTGTTCCTGTGATTCTGGCAATCGTTATCTTCATCGGAAAGAAGATCGACGGCATCTGGGAAGTATCCGACAAGTTTGTAGACCGGCAGAATGAGATCATGCGGGAGCGTCTGCGGGGCATCCGGGTCATCCGGGCGTTCAACTCCGAGAAGCGGGAGCATGAGCGGGTGTCCGAAGCTACCCGTATCATGGCAAGCAGCTTTATCCGGGGCAATGTGGCCATGGGCGCCATTTCCCCGCTGGCGACCTTCCTGCTGAACGTGGCGGCGGTGCTGATCGTGTACTTAGGCGGCTGGCGGATGGAGACATCCACCGGTCTGACCGGCGGCGACATTTTTGCCATCGTCCAGTATGTGTCTCTGGTCTCTGCGGGCGTTGTCACCGGTGCGTTTGCCATTATCAGCTTTCCCCAGGCCGAAGTGGCGGCAAAGCGCATCGGGCAGGTGCTTCATGCCAAGGGCATGGCCGACCCCATCGAGCGGCAGGACATCACCCTGTCCGGGGATATCGACTTTGACCATGTGACCTTCCGCTACGAGGGCGCGGCGGAGGCCGCCCTGAAAGACATCACCCTTTCCGTGAAAAAGGGACAGCGGGCGGCGATCATCGGCGGCACCGGTTCGGGAAAAAGCACGCTGGTGCAGCTCCTGTTGGGCTTTCGTATGCCCACCTCCGGGGAGGTTCGCATGGACGGAATGCCGACTCAGACCCTCAGCCGCCGCACCATGCGGGACAACATCAGCTGCGTGCTGCAAAACGCGACCATCTATTCCGGCACCATCCGGGACAATGTGCGCATGGGCAGGCTGGAAGCGGGGGACGTGGAGATCCGGGAAGCGCTGGAGATCGCGCAGGCCGGAGAATTCGTGAACGGCTTCTCGGATGGTATCGACCACATGATCCGCCAGTCGGGCAAGAACCTGTCCGGCGGACAGAAACAGCGGCTGAGCATTGCCCGTGCGCTGCTGAAAAATGCGCCCATCTACATTTTTGACGACAGCTTTTCCGCGCTGGACTTCCTGACGGAAGCGAAGCTCCGCGCCACCCTGAACCGGAATCTTGCAGGGAAGACCCAGCTGATCATCACCCAGCGGGTGACCTCCGCCATGCACTGCGATGTGATTTTCGTCATGGACGGCGGCGCGCTGGTGGACAGCGGCACCCACGCCCAGCTGTTGGAACGGTGCGGGGTGTACCGGGAAATCTATGCGTCCCAGACGGGAGGGAACCTGAATGCGTGAAAAGAATGAACTGCTGGACGAGACCACATGGCGGATCATCCGGGAGGCGAAGGGCATTGCCGGATGGGTCGCGGTCAGCGCGGTGCTGGGAATTCTCGCGGTGCTGTGCTCCATTGCCGCGCCGGAAATTCTGGGAAACCTGATACAAAAGCTCTATGATTTCGGCCTGAGCGACCGGCAGACGCCCATCCGGGACAGTCTTGTCAGCGGACTTCTTCTGCTGACAGCGGTGTACGCGGCGCAGGGCGTGTTCCGCTATCTGAATATGCAGCTGATGAACCGGACGGTGAGCCGTCATTTTACCTGCGACCTGCGAATTGCCATTTCCGACAAAATCCGGCGTCTTCCGGTGAAATACGTCGATCAGACCCCGGTGGGTGACGTACTGAACCGCATGATCGACGATGTGAGTGCCATGGGCAACTACATCCATCAGGTGTTTGACGTGATGGTGGAGGGCGTTTTCCAGATCACCATGATCGCCGTCGCCATGTTTCTGAAGAACTGGGTGCTGGCCTGCCTTGTCATCGTACTGACCCCGATCTCCCTGTGGATCTCCTCGAAAATCGCGGGCGCCAGCGGGAAATACTACGACGAGTGGTTCAAAAAATCCGGAGAGCTGACGGAGATCGTGGAGGAGAGCTTCACCAACTTCGCAACAGCCAAAGCCTACAATCTGGAAGAATACACGGTGCAGAAGCACGCCGTCGTCAACGAGCAGCTGCGCAAGGCCGTGTCAAAGGCCAACTTTACCGGCTCTATCGTGCAGCCGCTGATCAAATTTGCCAACGCCATGGCCTATATCTGCATCAACCTCATTGGCGGATGGCTGATCGTGCGCCGGGGCGTGGGCGTGGGGACTGTGGTGACCATTGTGCTGTTTGCCCGGCAGTTTGCGTCTCCTTTGGAGCAGATTGCCTCGGGGTTTGCGAACCTGACCCATGTCAAAGCCTCCGCCAAGCGGGTGTTCCGGATAATGGACATGGAGGAAGAGGAGCAGCCGGAGGGAACGCTTCCGGAACCCTGCCGGGGCGAGGTCGTCTTTGACAAGGCTGCTTTCTCCTACACCAAGGACGAGCCGCTGATCGAAAATCTGAACCTCAGTGTCCATCCCGGCCAGCGGGTGGCCATCGTCGGCCCTACCGGCGCGGGAAAGACCACCATTGTCAACCTGCTGATGCGGTTCTACGACGTGGATGACGGGAAAATTCTGCTGGACGGGCAGGATATCAAGTCCCTATCCCGGGACGAGGTGCGCCGGAATTTCGGCATGGTGCTTCAGGACACTTGGCTGTTCCGGGGTACCATTGCCGAGAACGTGTCCTACGGCAAGCCGGACGCCACCCGGGAGGAAATTGAGCTTGCCTGCCGGGAAGCATACTGCGACCACTTTATCCGCACCATGCCCGACGGCTACGACACCCTGATCAGCGAAGACACCACCAACCTTTCCGGCGGGCAGAAGCAGCTGCTGACCATCGCCCGTGCGCTGCTGGCAAGTCGTCCGCTGCTGATTCTGGACGAGGCCACCTCCAACGTGGACACCCGGACGGAAATACTGGTGCAGAAGGCCATGGACAAGCTGATGAAGGGGAGAACCTGCTTCGTCATCGCCCACCGGCTCAGCACCATCGTGGACGCCGACCTCATTCTGGTACTGGATCACGGCCACATCGTGGAGCAGGGAACTCATGGGCAGCTGCTGGCGAAAAGGGGCTTCTATTACGACCTCTACACCAGCCAGTACGCCGTGTAAGGAGGAAAAATGCTGTATCTTGCGCGGAGTCTTTCCCAGCTGCACTTTGGCAGCCTGATGGCGGTTTATGCGGACGCCAACCGGGAAAACGGCCGGGAAGCCTGGCCGGAGGAGCCGGAAATGCGGCAAATTCAGCTGGCGGAAGAGGAGTTTTACCGCTATCTGAGCCAGGTGTTTTTCAAAACGCCGGGGGCGATTTGCGCCGTCTGGGAGAAAAACGGGCGGTATGTCAGCGCCCTGCGCTTGGAACCGTACCGGGACGGGCTTTTACTGGAAGCGCTGGAGACTGCCCCGGAGCAGCGGCGAAAGGGGTTTGCCGCCGCGCTGATACGGGCGGTACAGTGCTTCCTTGAGGGAAAAACGAAGCTCTATTCTCATGTGGACAAGCGAAACCTGTCCTCCCTGAAAGTCCACGAAAAATGCGGCTTCCGCCGCGTCGCGGACTTTGCCGTCTGCGTGGACGGTTCGGTGAATCAGAAAATGTACACCCTGTGTTGGGACGACAAACCCTCCGTATGACGTTTGCCATACGGAGGGTTTTGTTTTTCTTACAGATTCACCACGTTCTTGGGCTTTCCTTCCAGAAAACAGCGGATGTTTTCCACAACGCAGTCCAGAAGCCGCTGGCGGCTTTCCAGCGGCGCCCATGCCATGTGGGGCGTGATGATGCAGTTGGGTGCGGTCAGAAGGGGATTGCCCGCCGTGATGGGTTCTTCGGATACTACGTCCACAGCGGCGGCGCGGAGACGGCCGCTTTCCAGCGCGGCTTTTACCGCCGCTTCGTCCACGAGACCGCCCCGGGAGGTGTTGATGAGGATGGCGCCCGCCTTCATTTTCGCGAGGGTGCCGGCGTTTATCAGCTTCGCTGTCGCCGGGGTGAGGGGACAGTGGAGGGAGACAAAATCCGACTGGGCGAGCAGGGTGTCCAGATCGACATACTTCGCCAGCGCTTCCCCTTCGGGACGGCGGGTGCGGCTGTAGGAAAGAACATTCATGCCAAAGGCGCGGGCGATGTTCGCCACGGCCTGACCGATGCGCCCGAAGCCGACAATGCCCAGCGTCTTCCCGGCCAGCTCCATCTGCGGGGTGTCCCAGAAGCAGAAGGAGCCGCAGCTTTCCCACCGGCCAGCATGTACCAGCGCGTCGTGATGGCCGACCCGGTGGCACAGCTCCAGCATCAGCGCGAACGTAAACTGCGCCACGGCGGCGGTACCGTAGGTGGGGACGTTGGTCACGGGAATGCCCAGGCGGGCGCAGGCGGCATAGTCCACGGTATTGTAGCCCGTCGCCTGAACGCAGATCAGACGGATGCTGGGACAGGCATCCAGCAGCCGCTCGGTGACGGGGAGCTTGTTCACCAGCACGATCTCACTATCCGCAATGCGGGCAATGGCTTCGTCCTCGGTGTCCGTGCGGTCGTAAATGGTCAGTTCGCCGAACTGGCAAAGAGGCTCGTAGCTCAAATCGCCGGGATTTAAGGCGTAACCGTCGAGAATGACGATCTTCATGGCAATTCCTCCTTGCAAAACAGGCGTATTTTTGATAGGATAGGGAAAACGCTTTTGTGGGGTGCGCGATGGAAATTCTGTATCAGAACGCTAATATTCTGGTCTGCATCAAGCCGGCGAGAGTCCTCTCCACCGACGAGCCGGGGGGACTGCCGGAGCTGGTGCGGGAAGCTCTGGGCGACCCCAAGGCCGACGTGCGCACGGTGCACCGGCTCGACCGGGTGGTCAGCGGCGTGATGGTGCTGGCGAGAAACGCCCGCGCGGCGTCGGAGCTGTCCCGACAGATTCGGGAAGACCAGTTCAGCAAAGAATATCTGGCCGTCGTCCACGGAAAGCCGGAGAACCCGGAGGGGACGCTTCGTGACCTGCTGGCGCGGGACAAGGCAAGACGGATGACCTTCGTGGCGGACGCGCCGGGGAAGGGCGTGCAGGAGGCGGCGCTTTCCTACCGTGTTCTGGAATATGCGGATGGCATGTCTCTTGTGCGTGTGCGGCTTCACACCGGGCGCACTCATCAGATCCGGGTGCAGTTTTCCAGCCGGGGAATGCCGCTGGTGGGGGAGCGGAAGTACGCCGTTCTGGACGACCCCTGTGAAATTGCCCTGTGGTCGGCGAAAATCGGCTTTTATCATCCGGAAACGGGGGAGTGGGCGGAGTTCTCCAAAGAGCCGCCCGCTACGTTCCCGTGGACGGAATTTGGAAAAATTATACCATAGATTTGCGGCGCTGAAAAGAGCGGAGGAAGAAAAATGACGTTAAAGCTTGTAAAATTAGAACCAAAGTACCGGCGGCACCTGAACGATATGATGTCCCAGTGGTACGCGACGGGGGAGAAGATCGTCCCTTACGCCATTCGCCGATTGGATTACCGGGACTTTGACAACTATCTTGCCAATCTGGATGTGAAGGATGAGACGGAGGGACTTGTGCCGGACTCCACATTCTTCTGTCTGGACACGGAGCAGGATATCTTCGTGGGCGCGGTGAATATCCGCCACCGGCTGAATGACAGGCTGCTGTTGGACGGCGGCCACATCGGCGACGGTGTGCTGCCCTCCCAGCGGCGCAGGGGCGTCGCCACCCGCATGATCGCTCTTGCGCTGGAGGAATGCAAGAAGCTGGGGATCGACCGGGTGCTGATGGTCTGTGACAAGGACAACATCGGTTCTGCCAGGAGCATCCGGCGCAACGGCGGCGTCCTGGAAAACGAAGTGGAAGTGGACGGCGTGGTGGAGCAGCGCTATTGGATCGACCTGCGTCCCCAGACCCACTACGATTTCTTCCAGCATCGGGAGTGTGAGTATTTCCCCTGTCATCAGGGCGCTGACCCGGAGACGTTCAGTTGCCTGTTCTGCTACTGCCCGCTGTACTGTCTGGGTGACAAATGCGGCGGCGCGTTCCGGTATACGGAAAGCGGCATCAAGGATTGCTCTGCCTGCTTAAGACCCCACCGCCGGGAGAACTACAATGCCATCTGCGGAAAAATGAGCGAGGTTCTGGAACTGGTCAGACGGAAATAAAATCAGCCCCGCGGCATTTTGAAATGCCGCGGGGCTGTATTGCATCAGGAAAGGGAGAGCGCTTCCGGAGAAGCCTCTCCCTTGCGCGTTATTTCAGCAGATTGTCCGCCATTTGCGAGATCATGGCGTGGTCGTAAGTATCCTGACTGCACTCCCAGACGATCAGACCGGCAATGCCTTTCTGCTCGATGAAGTCCAGCTTGTCCTGTAGGGTCATGGGGGTCTCGTAAGAGATGTACCAGCAGTAATACGGGGACTTTTCGTCGTCGTTGTACAGATACGCACCACGGTTGAAGGCATCGTAGCCGTAATGCCAGCCGGTGCCGCCATTATCGAAGGACTCGCCCATGACAGGCTTGCCGTCCACCCACTCGGTGGTGTAGCCGCTGACGGCTTCGGCTTCCCACGCTTTCAGCATTTCCTGCGTGATCTCCACGTCAGAGGGGGCCTTGGATTCCACAGAAACGCCCACGGGGTTGCTGCCGGAGGGCGGGGTGAACATTTTCAGGTCGGTGCCGTACATGGGGCTTCCAATGCAGATCTTGCGCGGCTCCACGCCGTAGCCAAGATTCATGACGGTGACGGCGTCCTTCGTGTGCTGCAGCTTGCTGGCGTGGCCGGTGATCTTATCCCATGTGCCCGCCATGTCATAGGTCATGATGTTCACAAAATCCATGTAGGGAGACACGAGACGCCAGTTCTGCATGGGCAGCGTCCAGCCGGTGGAGGCGGAGGCGCAGGCGGTGAGCCGCTTCACGCCGGGGCCGTAGGCGTCGTCCATGGCCTGACGGAGCTGCTGGGCAAGGGCGGCAAAGTTGGCGCTGTCCTCCTCGGGCGTACCCCAGATGGGACAGCCCTGATCTTCTTCGCTTTCGGGCAGGCGCGCGCCGTCCTTACTGCCGCCGAAATATTCCCAGTCAATGTCGAAGCCGTCCACCCATGGGTATTCCTCCAGAATGTCCAGACAGCTCTCCACAAAGGAGGTGCGGCCCTCGGGGGTGTAGGCCATTTCGGAGAAATAGCCGCAGCGGGTCCAGCCGCCGATGGAGATCAGAATTTTGACATCCGGGTACTGCTCGGAATAATACTGATACTGGGCAAAGTGGTTCCGGGGCAGGCCGGGCGCCATCCGGCTTGGCTCGTCATTATCAAAATCCGCCTTGGGGAGGGTGGACGCCACGCGGAAGCTGGTTCGGGGTTCCCCGGACGCCGCCAGCCGGTCCCATGAGGTCTCCGTGGAGCCGTCGGCGGGTTCTACCGCCCAGAAAGCGTGGTTGATGCAGGTGACCTTATCCCATGGAATGCTGCACACCTCCGCGCCTTCCTCGGCGGTTTTGGTGTCCAGATACCAGTTGGCGAAGTAGACGATGACCTCTTTTTCCTCCGCCACCGGCGAAATGGTCTCCGTCGGCTCGGTTTCAGTGGGGACAGTCGTTTCGGAAGCGGTGGGGGCTGTGGTTTCCTGCGGGGCAGAACTGCACGCCGTCAGCAGACACAGGCAGACAAGCAGCAGAGCAAGAATCGTTCTTCGCATGGTAAAGTCCTCCTTGTATTGGCGGTACGGTAAAATACCAGATGCTGCCATTATACCATGGGGGTACTCGTTATACGATGGATTTCGGCGGCAATTCTTGTTGCTGCTTGGCGTGTAGATGACAAGAATAGTAAAATCCGCGTACCCCCGGCAAGGGGTACGCGGAAATAAACGCTTATGATGTTATTCGACGGGAGCAGGTTCCTGAAGCTTCCTCAGTTCTTCTTCCTCCAGAACCCGGTAGGCAACCTTGCCGACCAGCGTCTTGGGCAGCTCGTCCCGGAATTCGATATCGTAGGGCATGGCGTATTTGGCCACGTACTTCCGGCAATACTCCATAATGGAACGCTTGGTTTCGTCGTTCTTTTCCACGCCGGGAACCAGCTTGACGAAGGCTTTGACCTTCTGCATCTTGTAGGAATCCGGCACGCCGATGACGCAGCTCATCTGCACGTATTCGTGGGCGTCCAGAATGTTCTCAATCTGGGCGGGGTAGACGTTGTAGCCGGAGGTGACGATCATCCGCTTGGCTCTGCCCCGGAAATACACAAAGCCCTCGCTGTCCATGGTGCCGAGGTCGCCGGTGCAGACCCAGGTCAGGCCGTCGGCGTGGTGCTGCAAGGTTTTCGCGGTTTCCTCCGGATGGTGCATGTACTCCTTCATCACCGTGGGGCCTGCCAGAAGGATTTCACCTTCTTCACCGTAGGGAAGCTCCTCCTCGGTGCCGGGCTTGACGATTTTGATGTAGGTATCGGGGAAGGGAAGACCGATGCTGCCCTCCTTGTGCATGTGGCTGGGGGTCAGGCAGCAGGCGGTGACGGTCTCGGTGGTGCCGTAGCCCTCCCGCACCTGAATGGAGGCTTTGTGGTCGTACAGGAACTTGTCCAGCTTCTTTTTCAGCTCGACGGACAGGGAATCGCCGCCGGAAAAAACGCCCTTCAGGCAGCTGAGGTCAGCGCCCTCCATATCCGGCAGACGGAGCAGCGCCTCATACAGGGTGGGAACGCCCGCGACGAAGTTGCAGCGCTGCTTGACCAGATCCTTGGCGTAGCTCTTGGGGGTGAACCGGGGAACCAGAATGCACCGGCCGCCCTGGGTCAGCATGGTGTGGATGCACACGCCCAGACCGAAGCCGTGGAAGATGGGCATGGCGGCCAGCATCTTGTCCCCGGGACGGAACATGGGGTTGGCGGCGATGACCTGCTGCCCCAGCGCGTTAAAGTTCTTATTGGTCAGGACGATGCCCTTGGTGGTGCCGGTGGTGCCGCCGGAGTAGAGGATGACGGCGGGATCGTCGGCGGTGCGGCTGATCTTGTAGTCATAGAAGCAATAGCGGCTCATCCGCACGAATTCCTGCCAGCGGATGACCGGGGCGTCTTCGGGAATTTTCTCGATCTTCCGCCCCTGTGTGAGCATGTAACCGGCCTTGATGGGCTGCGCCAGCGCATCCTTGATGCTGGCGATGATGATGTTGACCACCTTGGTGTTCTTGCGGACGGACTCGAATTTATTGTAGAACTGATCGAGGGTGATGGCGGTGACGCTTTCGGATTCGTTGAGATAGAACTCAATTTCCTTCTCAGCGGACAGGGGATGCACCATGTTGGCAATGCCGCCCACCAGATTGATGGCGTAGAACAGGTAAATGGCCTGCGGGCAGTTGGGCATGGCGATGGTGACCTTGTCGCCCTCCCGGACGCCAATGGTTTTCAGTGCCTTGGCACAGGTCTCCACCTCCTGCACCAGCTTCTTGTAGGTGGTGGACTTGCCCATGAAGTCAAAGGCAACGTAATTGGGGTATTTTTCGGCAATGGCCTCCACAGCCTCAAACATGGAGCCTTCAAAATAGTCAAGGTGCATGGGCATACTGCCCATGGAGCCAGCCCATGGGGTCTTTGCGGTGATTGTTTCCATCAGTAATCTACCTCTTCCTGTAACGGCTTGTCCAGCAGCTGGGGATTTTCCAGCAGCGTTTTTAACAGACGGACGGTTTTGGCGTAATAATAGCCGTCGGCAATGCGCTCGTCGATGGTCAGACCCAGATCGATGCTGGGCTTCATCTCGAAGGTGCCGTCGTCATTGAAAAAGGGGCGCTTTTTAATCTCGCCGATGGCGCAGAACACCGACGTGGTGCCCCAGTTGGTCAGGTGGTGATAGCCCGCGTGGAGCTTGATGGAGCCGAGGTTGGTCAGCACCACGGAGGAGTAGTAGGGGTCGCCCGCAATGACGCTCTGGGGCATCCAGCCGTGACGATCCAGGAACCGGGCGATGCCGCCCACCGCCTGCACGAGAAAACCGGGCAGGCTCTGCACCGCGTTCAGACTTTGTGTACCCTTATCCACCTCGTCGCTGCTGCGGCAAATGGAGATCTGACGGAAAATTTCGTCATGAATGGTGTCGATGGTGTCGGTGCCCTTGGAGTGGATATAAGCCAGCGCCTCGCCGCCGTCGTCGGAAAATTCCTTTTTCACGGTGAAGGCCGCGGAGACCTCATTGCGCTGATACATGGTCTTGTTGGCAATGAAGCGGTTCATCTTCGGCCGCAGGGTGATGACCTTCAGCATGATGGTGACCATCACCTGAAAGAAATTGTATTTGTAGTCCGGGTCGGAGGCGTTTTTCTCGTCCAGATAAGCCAGCACATTGGTCAGGTCGATCCGCTCGCTGATGAACGCCTCGTTGTCACATCGGTTTGGATACATCAGCGGCATGACCAGATGCATGGCGTGGATGTTTCTGAGCTTTGCGCCGTCTTTTCTGTCTCCGAATTTTTTTGCCATAAGTACACTCTCTTTCTGAAATCTTTGGGGCAAAAAACTTTTTCGTGTAGCCGCGACATTTTATGCGGTTTTGCCCCTTGAAAGTTTCCGTCCTTTCGACGATAATTATAGCACCCGTATACCATGCGAATCTAAACTGAAACGAAACTTTGTTTATTTTCGGTTTAGGTTCCCGCGATATTCTTGACGCATTATTCCCAGAGAAAGGAAGGAGCAGATGGGAGAACGGAAAATTTCTCCGCTGTACCGGCTGATCAAAGCCGCCGTGCAGGCGGTGTATCCCAAAATCAAGGTCGTGGGGGAGGAGAACCTTCCGCCGGAGCCGGTGGTGTATGTGGGCAACCACAGCCAGATGAACGGGCCCATCGCATGCGAGCTGTATACCCCCGGTGAGCATTATATCTGGTGTGCCGGTGAGATGATGGACAAAAAAGAAGTGCCGGCCTACGCCTATCAGGACTTCTGGTCGGAAAAGCCGAAGGCCGTCCGCTGGTTTTACAAGCTGCTGTCCTACATCATCGCGCCCCTGTCCCAGCTGGTTTTCACCAACGCCAACACCATCGGCGTGTACCACGACACCAGGATTATTACGACGTTCAAAAAGACGGTGACGGCGCTTCAGGAAGGCGCAAGCGTGGTGATTTTTCCGGAGCATCACGTGCCGCGAAACAACATTATCTGCGAGTTCCAGGACAGGTTCATCGATGTGGCGAAGCTCTACTACAAGCGCACGGGAAAGGCGCTTGCCTTTGTGCCGCAGTATCTGGCGCCCAGCTTGAAAACCATGTATCTGGGCAAGCCCATCCGCTTTCAGCCCGACGCACCGCTGGAGGAAGAGCGCAGACGCATCTGCGACTATTTGATGGAGCAGGTCACGGAAATGGCGCAGGCGCTGCCAAAGCACATCGTCGTACCTTATCCAAACATGCCCAAAAAACAATATCCCTGCAATATCCCACAGGAGGCCACCCATGAGAAAACCGGAAATTGATTACCGCACCTTTCGGCTGTCCAAGCTCAATGACCCGCAGTTTGCGCACTTAAAGCTTCTGGGCGGCTGGATCGGCTACTTTATCATGTATTTTCTGACGGAGAACCTGATTCCCGCGGAAAGCTGCCATGTTGTCCACTGCTGGATCGACGATCTGATTCCCTTCTGCGAGTGGTTCCTGATCCCTTACGTATTCTGGTATTTCCTGATCGTGTTTACGCTGCTGTACCTGATGCTGTACCATGTGGAGGGCTTCAAGCGGTTCCAGATTTTTATCATCGTCACCCAGGTGGTGGCCATGGCGATCTACATCATCTATCCCAACCGGCAGGATATGCGCCCCGAGGTGTTCCCCAGAGAAAATTTCCTCACGGCGTGTATTGGATTGCTGTACCGGCAGGATACGCCCACCGGCGTGTGTCCGTCGCTTCATGTGGCCTATTCCATGGGCATCGCGTCGGCGTGGCTGAAGGAAAAGGACGTGGGTAAGTGGTTCAAGGCGTTTATCATCGTGGCGGTGGTGTTTATCTGCCTTGCCACCATGTTTATCAAGCAGCATTCCGCCGTGGACTTCTTCGTGGCACTGCCCGTCTGTCTGCTGGCGGAGGGAATCGCCTACGGCAAGAGCTACTGGGCTGTCCGCTGGAAAAAACGGCGTTCAGTGACCTGACAATAAATAATGTGGAGGGGAGGAAATCGCATGTTTCAGATCATGGTCGTGGACGATGACCGAAACACCCGCAGACTTTTGCAGGCGGTGCTGGAAGCGGACGGCTACAAGGTGCTCACCGCCGAAAACGGAGAGGACGCTCTGGCGCTCATGGACTCGGAGTACGTCGATCTTGTGGTGCTGGACATCATGATGCCCAAAATGGACGGCTACGAGTTTACCAGAACCCTGCGGGAGACGAACAACAACCTGCCCGTTTTGATGGTTTCCGCCAAGGAGCTGCCCTCCGACAAGAAGCACGGCTTCTTAGTCGGCACCGACGACTACATGACCAAGCCCATCGACGAAGAAGAAATGCTCTGGCGCATCAAGGCGCTGCTGCGCCGGGCGAAGATCGCCAGCGAGCGCCGTATCGTGGTAGGGGACGTGGTGCTGGACTACGACTGCCTGACGGTGAGCCGGAAGGGGGAAGTGCAGGAGCTTCCCCAGAAGGAATTCCTGCTTCTATACAAACTCCTGTCCTATCCCGGAAAAATCTTCACCCGTATCCAGCTCATGGACGAGATCTGGGGCGCGGATTCCGACACCGGCTGGGAGACCGTGACGGTACACGTGGGACGTCTGCGCAAGCGCTTTCAGGACTGGCCGGAATTCACCATTGAGTCCGTCCGGGGACTGGGCTATAAGGCGGTGAAAAAGGTATGAGCAAAAAGCCGGGAAAGCGCCGCTGGTCGCTGACGCTGCTCTATTCCACCGCGTTTTTTCTCATTCAGCTGGCGGCGGTTCTCATTACGGCAGCACTGTCTTTCCTGCTGACCAAGCTGGGGGTGCTGGACAATCTGGGTATTCCCAGAAACTCCGGCTTTGCCATGCTGATCGTGATGCTGCTCATCAGCGTTCTGGTGGGCAGCGTGGTTGCCATCGGCACCGTGAAAATTCCACTGCGCCCCTTTAACCGGCTGATAAACAACATAGACCGTTTGGCGGCGGGAGATTTCACGGCCAGAATGCACTATGGCAAGGTGATGGGGGACAACCCCGTTTTTCAGGAGCTGTCGGAGAGCTTCAACGCCATGGCGGAAGAACTGGAAAACACCCAGATGCTGCGAAGCGATTTCATCAACAATTTCTCCCACGAGTTCAAAACGCCCATCGTCTCCATTGCCGGGTTTGCGAAGCTCCTGCGCCGGGGCAATCTGACCGACGCGCAGAAGGAGGAATACCTCGCCATCATCGAGGAAGAATCCCTCCGGCTGGCGGCAATGGCCACCAATGTGATGAACCTGACAAAGGTGGAAAACCAGACGATTTTAACGGATTTGACCACATTCAACCTGTCGGAACAGATTCGTGCCTGCGTGCTTCTGCTGGAAGAAAAGTGGAGCCGCAAAGAGCTTGACCTCGATCTGGAATTCCCGGAATATACCATCCGGGCGAACGAGGAACTGCTGAAACAGGTCTGGATCAATCTGCTGGACAATGCCATCAAGTATTCCCCCAACTACGGGGAGATCGGCGTGCGGATTTCCGAGGGGCCGGAGACGCTGGCCGTCACCATCACCAACTACGGCCCCGATATCCCCAAGGACAAGGTCAGCAGAATCTGGGGAAAATTCTATCAGGCGGACGAGTCCCATTCCTCGGAGGGCAACGGCATCGGCCTTGCCGTGGTGAAGCAGGTGGTGCAGCTCCACGGCGGCACTGCCACGGTGGACAGCGGCAGCGGTTCGACGACCTTTACCGTGGAACTGCCCAAGCAGGAAGAAACAGTCTGATACTATTTCCTGATTAAAATCTTAATTTTAATCAGGAAGGCATCGCCTGACGGCGCTGCCTGAAATCAGAAAAAATACATCTGCCGGCTGCGTCCGGGTCGGCGGCAAAAGGAGGAAAAACGGATATGAATGAAGTCAAACGGCCAAAGAAACCCCTGATTTTCTACTACACGCTGGTGATGGTCGCGCTGGTGCTGGTCAACTTCCTGCTGGTTCCATGGATCGCCGAGCAGCAGATCATTGAGGTAGACTACGGCACCTTCATCACCATGACGGAGAATAAGGAGATCAGTCAGGTGAAAGTGGAGGACAACCAGATTCTCTTTGAAGGGAAGGACGGCAAAATTTACAAAACCGGCCTGATGAACGACCCCGATCTGGTGAACCGGCTCCACGATTCCGGCGCAAAGTTCGGCGGAGAGATCGTGGAGGAAACCTCCCCGCTTTTAAGCTTCCTGCTGACGTGGATCCTGCCCATTGTCCTGTTCATTGCTCTGGGGCAGTTTATGTCCAAAAAGCTGATGGACAGAGCCGGCGGCCCCAATTCTCTGATGTTCAACGGCGGCAGCTCCAACGCCCGTGTTTATGTCCAGTCCTCCGACGGCATCAAATTTGACGACGTGGAGGGCGTGGACGAGGCGGAGGAAAGCCTGCAGGAGATCGTGGACTATCTCCACAATCCGGACAAGTACCGGGAGATCGGCGCTTCCATGCCCAAGGGCGTGCTGCTGGTAGGCCCTCCGGGCACCGGCAAGACCATGCTGGCAAAGGCCGTCGCCGGTGAGGCGAACGTCCCGTTCTTCTCCATCAGCGGCTCCGAATTTGTGGAAATGTTCGTGGGCATGGGCGCGAGCAAGGTGCGCGACCTGTTCAAGCAGGCGAAGGAAAAAGCCCCCTGCATCGTGTTCATTGACGAGATTGACGCCATCGGTCAGAAGCGGAACACCGGCACCATGGGCGGCAATGACGAGCGGGAGCAGACGCTGAACCAGCTGCTCACGGAAATGGACGGCTTTGAAGGCAACTCCGGCGTCATCATTCTCGCCGCCACCAACCGCCCCGAATCCCTTGATCCCGCCCTGACCCGTCCCGGACGGTTTGACCGTCGGGTGCCGGTGGAGCTGCCCGACCTTCAGGGACGGGAAGCCATCCTGCGGGTACACGCGAAGAAGATCAAAATTGCCGACGATGTGGACTTCAAGCAGATCGCGCGGATGGCCTCCGGCGCGTCCGGCGCGGAGCTTGCCAACATTGTCAACGAAGCGGCGCTGCGCGCCGTCCGGGACGGACGGAAATTCGCCACCGAAGCGGACATGGAAGAGTCCATTGAGGTGGTCATCGCGGGCTATCAGAAGAAGAATGCCATCCTTACCGACAAGGAAAAGTGGACGGTTTCCTACCACGAAATCGGCCACGCGCTGGTCGCGGCTATGCAGACCCATTCCGCCCCGGTGCAGAAGATCACCATTATTCCCCGCACCTCCGGCGCGCTGGGCTATACCATGCAGGTGGAGCAGGGGAACCACTATCTGATGACCCGGGAGGAGCTTCTCGACCAGATCGCCACCTACACCGGCGGTCGTGCGGCGGAGGAAGTCAAGTTCGGCACCATTTCCACCGGCGCATCCAACGACATCGAGCAGGCCACCAAGATGGCCCGGGCCATGATCACCCGCTACGGCATGAGCGAGGACTTTGACATGGTGGCGCTGGAAACCGTCACGAACCAGTATCTGGGCGGAGACGCGTCTCTGGCCTGCTCCGCGGAGACGCAGGCGAGCATTGACCGGCAGGTAGTCGCTCTGGTGAAGAAGCAGCACGAAAAGGCGAAGAACATTCTCACGGAAAACAGGCAGAAGCTGGATGAACTGGCAAGCTACCTGTACGAAAAGGAAACCATCACCGGTGAGGAATTCATGAAAATTCTCAACGGCTGACAGCCACGTCGTTTCGGCAGGAAGAAAGGCACTATCGCACTATGAAAATCGCAATCGCAACGGATACCAACAGCGGAATTACCGCCATGGAGGGCGAAAAGCTGGGCGTTTTTGTTCTGGCCATGCCCGTCAATCTGGAGGAAACCATCCACTACGAGGGCATCGACATCACGTCGGAGCAGCTGTATGACGCCATGCGGCAGCACCGGGATGTTTCCACCTCCCAGCCGTCGCCGGGACAGCTCATGGAGCTGTGGGACGGAATTCTGGCAAAGGGCTATGATGAGATCGTGTATATTCCCATGTCCAGCGGCCTGAGCGGCTCCTGTCAGAGCGCCGCTCTGTTCGCGCAGGACTACGACAGCAGGGTGCAGGTGGTGGATAATCACCGCATCTCCGTCACCCAGAAGGAGTCGGTCATCAGCGCCCTTCGTCTGGTCGAGCAGGGGTATGACGCGGGACAGATCAGGGACTTCTTGGAAAAGCACGCCTATGATGCCAGCATCTACATCACCGTGGATTCCATGGAGTACCTGAAAAAGGGCGGCCGGGTCACGCCCGCCGCGGCCACGCTGGCGACGGTGCTGAACCTCAAGCCGGTTCTGACCATTCAGGGGGACAAGCTGGACGCCTTCGCTAAGGTACGGGGCATGAAGCTTGCCGAGAGCAAAATGATCGAAGCAATTCATCAAGACCGGGCGGAACGTTTCAAAGACGTCCCGGAGTCCCGCCTCCTGATCGAAACCGCCGGAACGCTGGAAAACGGCGAACTGGCAGAGCACTGGCGTCAGCAGGTGCAGGCGGAATTTCCCTTTGCGAAGGTGAGTTACGCCAACCTGCCGTGCAGCATCGCCTGCCACTTGGGCATGAATTCCGTTGCCACCGTCATCATGACGGAAGAAGTGCAGCGGGCAGACTGAAATACAACAAGGCCGGTGAAAACCGGCCTTATTTCATAATCACGGAATAGAAAGGTGCTGAGATTCATGAAATTGAGAAACGCGGCAAGCTTTTTCCTGCTTCTGGCCTTACTTCTACCTGCGTGCAGTCAGCAGCCAGATGAGGAAATTGACCCCATGCGGGAGCAGCTTCAGAAACGGTGTGGAGAAATTGCGTCAGTTTGCAGTGAGACATACCGCAGAGCAGACAAGACAGGAACGACCCTTTCGCAAAGCACCATTGATGAAATGGAAGCCGCCCTGTATGACGCCGGACTGGACGTGATCGACACAAGTGGGGAATATCCTGCGTACCTGATGACAGCAGATAGGTTCCGGGATTTCTGGCAGAACGTTCAGAGCGGAAAAACGGCGGAGCAGGAGACCATTACCGTCAGGGAAACCGGCACGTTTACCTATCAGCTGTTTACCGATGGGGACGGTGACGCCTGTGTTTACAGCATGGATTACCCGATGGGCGGCGGCTCGGAAGTGTATTATGAGAAGCAGGAAATTCTGGAATGGAATCTGACGGACAAAGGAAATTTCTATTACCGGCTCTATCCGGCCGGGGACAAGCACTATGCCGATTTTTCCCTGATCCGGCTGGAAGCGCCCGACCCGGAGCTGTGCGATCTGAACAGAAAGTACGTCATGGCAGGCGGATACATTGGCACGAATATGTATCTTACAGACTGGAATGAGGATAATTTTGAAAACCTCAGCTTCAATGATATGTGGGAGTATCTGTATTATGATACTTACGGCGAGCGGTTTCAGCCGGACGGATATTCCTATATCAGGGAGCAATGCTGCTATGAGATACCCGCGGAGGAATTTGAGAAGGTAATCCTGCCCTATTTCGACATTGACCTCGACAAGTTCCGGGAGCTGGCGCATTACAGCGGGGAAGGGGACTATTACCCTTGGCGGCAAATCGAAACCAATGATTATATATTTCTGCGTTATTACATGATCGAGCCGGAAGTGACGGCCTGTCAGACGGACGAGGACGGAACGATCACACTGACCGTGGAAATGTTGTCCACCGATCTGAAAACAGACTGCCTGTTTGCCCATGAACTGACGGTCAGGCCGTTGGAGAACGGGAAATTCCAATTCGTCGGAAACAGAGTGACTTACCAGACAGAATATGGTCTGCCGTTCTGTCAACCCAGACTTTGCTGGAAGAAGACCACATAAGCTCGCATCGGTACAGGGAGACAAACTAGGGTCTATCTGAAAACCGTCAACATGCCCAAACAGCGGGTCTTTTCCGCCTGCTGTACGCCATTTTTCCTTGCAATACACAAAGTATTCCTGCGGAAAAATGGCTTCATCAGGCGAAAAATCCCTCGCTGTTGGTCATATTTCCGGATTTCAGATAGACCCTAAATCTGTATGTTATGCTGAAAACAGGCCGCTTTGGATGGAACGCATCAAAAGCGGCCTGTTTTGGCAGTCAATATTACATTAATGTTCTTTCGCCTCAAAGCCATGTATCCAGTCGGAGCGGTGATAATAGATAAAATAAATCACCGAACTGACCGACCATGTAAGCGGATAGGCCCAATAGATGTACTGAATTTCGTGTACGATGTGCATGACCGTCGTGATATAGACAATGCGCAGTGCGCACCAGGTTGCCAGCATGATCGTCATGGGTACGAAAGCCTTGCCTGCACCGCGGCAGACCGAGGCGACGGCGTGGGAATAGGCCAGCAGGCAGTAGAACAGCGCAATGGTTCGCGCCTGCTGCGTGCCGAGGGCGATGACCTCCGGAGTCGGCGTAAAAATCGAGATCAGCTGCGGCGCGAAGACATACATGCCCACGCCGATCAGCTCCGCCAGCGTGATGGAGACCAGAATGCCGAAGCGCGCGCCCTTCTTCGCACGATCATACTGCATCGCTCCGAGATTCTGGCCGGTGTAGGTAGTCAGAGCCATCGTAAAGCTCGTGATCGGCAGGAAAGCAAAGCCCTCCAGCTTGGAATACGCGCCGTATCCGGCCATGGCCAGCTTGCCGAAAGAGTTGATATTGCTCTGCAAAATGACGTTTGCCAGACCGATGACCGAGTTCTGCACGCCGGACGGCAGACCATAGCGCACCATCTGTCCCAGCATCTCCCTGTCGAAGCGCAGTTTGCGCCACTGGAGCTGATAGGGCATCCCTTTCTTGCTCAGGTGGATCAGGCAGAGCACCATGCTGATAGCCTGCGAGATCGTCGTAGCGACCGCCGCTGACCATACGCCCCAGTGGAAGCCAGCGATGAAGAGCAGGTCGAGGGCGATGTTGATGAGGGACGAGAGAATCAGGTAGTAGAGCGGACGGCGGCTGTCACCAAGGGCGTTCATGATGCTCTTGCAGGCGTTGTAGAGTACGACGGCCAGCACGCCTGTAAAATAGTAGCGGAAATAGGAGATGGCCTCCGGCAGAACCTCCGGGTCAGTCCCCATCCAGCGCAGGATCGTCGGCGTGAAGGCGACGCCGCAGACCGTCAGCAAAATACCGCTGCACATGCTGACGAGGATGTTTGTATGGATGGCACGGGAAACACGGTCATGGTCGCCAGCGCCGAAATAGCGCGAAATGGTGACGCTTGCGCCCATGGTCACGCCCACAAAGAAGCTGATGAGCAGGAAAATCAGCGGTCCGGACGAACTGACGGCCGCCAGCGCCCCGTCGCCGAGGAAACGGCCGACGATCAGCGTATCCGCCGTGTTGTAAAGCTGCTGAAATATCTGGCTGAGCAGCACAGGGACAGCAAACGATACGATCAGCCGCCACGGGCTGCCGTGCGTCATGTCCTGGGTCGTACTCTGCACAAAACATCCTTCCCTTCCCAACGGAATTACCGCGCCGCAGCGCAGTAATCGATATCATAGCAAATTCCGTCGAAAAAAGCAAGTCTGTACCCCGCCAAATGTACCACATCTTGCAGGTATTACGTATCATTGCAGCATTCATTTATTTCTCTCAATCAACACGGTATATTCATCCACAGCACTTTCCGGATCAGCAATCGGAAGATACTCGCCAAGGACGATTGTTGTGCCGGGTTCCTGCCGCAGGGCACTGAGGAAGATTTTTTGAATATGCGAAAACTGATTGGCTAATTCTGTTTCTCCGGCCAATCCAAGCATGGTAATGCCATCTAAAAGGAAAGGCCGGAACAGGGTGTTCAACGTAGAACGCAGCTCTCCCACGGTTCTTGGAGTGCTGCACACATTCTTGATTTCTGCAAGTTCTTCTGAATGGCTGGGATAGATTCATCCATCCAGCGTGAATATGCCCGCCTCCGGGCCCAGGAAAAATCCCTGGGCGAGCTGACAGCTTCCGAGCTGGAGCAGACCGTCGTATGGGACAAGCACTTCATGGACGAGCATGTCTTTAATGTGCAGGGTCTCCCGGTCGTCGTGGCCGGCGATCTTCTGGCCGACGCTCTGGCGCAACTGCCGGAGGGCAAACGGGATGTGATCCTGCTGTCCTACTTTCTGGGGATGACGGACCGTGAGATCAGCGACAAGCTGAATATCGTCCATCAGACCGTATCGAAGCGGCGCCTTACTACGCTGAAAGAATTGCGCGAATATCTGATGAAGGAGGGATTTGAATGGCCGGACAAGTGAAACCTATCCCGGTGCCTGTGATCCTGGCAGCCGTGAACGGCGACGAGGACGCCCTTGCCGCCGTGGTCGCTCACTATCAGAAGTACATCCGGGCTCTTGCCACCAGACCGCTGAAGGACGAATACGGGAATACATATCCTGACATTCGTAATGTGTTATGAGCTGATCCAGCTTGTGACAGAGAAAAACAATCTGCACGATGTAGATACCTGGATGTTCTTCAAGTGGATTTTCAAGACCTTCTGTGCCGTTCTCATTGTGACGA
>OLOI01000670.1_pt1 | contig 33463 bp, 27 predicted proteins | sample 1672131 | NCBI WGS metagenome assembly OLOI01 (sample SAMEA3136651, study PRJEB25190) | human gut metagenome
GCAATTCATCTCCCACCTGTAGAGGAAGGAGAATTCTTGCTAACTTTTGTTAAAATCTATTCCTTCAACTCCAACTCAACCGGACAATGATCCGAACCGAATATCTCCTGGTGAATGGATGCCGATACCAGACGATCTTTTAATGCCTCTGAGACAATAAAATAGTCAATGCGCCATCCGGCATTATTCTTACGTGCATTAAAACGATACGACCACCAGGAATATTCACCGGTTTTATCCGGATGAAAATATCGGAAGGTGTCAATAAATCCCGCAGAAAGCAGTTCCGTCATCTTGGCACGCTCCTCATCTGAAAATCCGGCATTCTTGCGGTTGGTCTTTGGGTTCTTAAGATCGATTTCTTCATGTGCCACATTCAGATCACCACAAAGAACAACCGGTTTTGTCTGCTCAAGTTTTTTGAGATACGCTCTCACATCATCTTCCCATTCCATTCGATATGGAAGTCTGGCTAGCTCATCCTTAGAATTCGGTGTATACACATTGATAAGATAAAATGTCTCATATTCTAATGTAATCATACGTCCTTCTGTATCATGCGCCTCGATGCCCATACCATAAGTCACATTTAAAGGCTTGATACGGGTAAATACTGCTGTTCCGGAATACCCTTTTCTTTCCGCATAATTCCAATACTGCTCATATCCCGGCAGATCAAGCTCAATCTGTCCTGCCTGCAGCTTCGTCTCCTGAAGACAGAAAACATCCGCATCCAACGCATTAAAAATATCTACAAAGCCTTTACCCACAACTGCACGAAGGCCATTCACATTCCAGGAAATTAATTTCACTTTGTCATCCTCCTCATCCATCACTTTTCATTTCACGTCCACTTTATTGTAGTATGTTTTTGAAGGATTGACAAGCCGCCTCTTATTCATCGCGCTTCTTCAGCATATCCAACAATGCCGTTTCTTTAATGACAGCAAGCCCCTGTCCTTCATCTCCCAGAATGATCAGATTATCACCACAATGAATATCGAATATTTTCCTGGCCTTAGCCGGAATTACAATCTGTCCCTTATCGCCAACCTTCACCATACCAAAAATATGTTTTCCCTTTGGTGGCACTTCCATCCCCAGATTCGCACTGTCACTTTTATCATAATTCACCAGGTCATCCATGGTAACCCCAAAAACATCCGCCAGCAGCCTGCATCTCTCAATATCAGGCAGTGATTCTCCTGTCTCGTATTTTGATAATGTCTGCCTGGATACGCCTATTTTATCCGCCAGTTCGTCCTGTGAATAACCATGGATTTTCCTCATTGAAATCAAATTATCTTTAAACATCCTTCTTCTCCTTCTTTATGCCAAGAACACACCATCGGATAATCGGAATCCTGCTGATTAGCGTATCTAAAACAAATGCGCCTCCGGATGCACTAATACCCACCAACATATATACCAACCCACTCGGCAGATTTGATGCATATCGATTCAAATAATACGCTGCTATTGCCAAAGGCAAATAGTGAAAAACATACAGTCCCCAGGATTTCTTCGTCATCCATTTTGTCAACTGATCAGAACGATCACCATATTTTTTCATAAATGCCAAAATTGCAAGAATTGCAAACCAGCAATACAAGCTTGCTGTCATATGATTCACCACCGGTTCAACTGCATAATTTTCGCCAAAGAAATGTACCGTATAATATATTCCCATACAAACTGCAGCAGCTCCAAATACTATCCAATACCGGCTCAATCGATCAATCACCACATCGTGAGAAAAGATAAAATATCCGACAAAAAAGCAAAAACCATAAATTCCAAATCTGTAAACGGTGACTACCGGTGTATTCAAAATCTGTGCTGCACCATATGTCAAAATAACCATCAATGCAAGCATCCAGACAGGCACCTTTGCCCCCTGATTCCATATCCGATCCTTCTCAATTCGATGCACAAGCAAAAGCAGCATCGAAAATAGCCACAACATCTGTATGTACCATAAAACGCCTGTCCCTGACAATGCAAACAACCCATACAAAACCGGCTTCGGCATTGCTGAAAGCTGATCAAGTGCCCCGCTGATTTTCATATTATAATATCCTAAAATCCACTGAAAAACAAGCAGACCGATGGTTGATGGAACCAGCAGTTTTCGGGTCTTTTCCCTGACAAATGTTTTCGTGTCGTGTTTCTCCAGATAATATCTGGCGCTCATCCCGGACACAACAAATAACAGCGCCATAAACCAGGGATAAACCACATATTGAAAAGCATCCTGCAGCTGATGCTTCTTAAAAGGTCCAATCACCCCAAAAGGCTGCACCCCGTTAAACATATAAATGATATGATAAATCACCACAATCACAACGGTTATCCAACGAATGTTATCCAGATATATTCTCCTTGTATTGTCCATACATTTCCCACCTTTGCTATGATTTTTAACACATTATAACACGGAGATGGAGCATATACGACCAACCCAACTTAACAAAAAGGTGTGGAGTGTGTTAAAAATTGTGGCAAAAAAATTGGTCAGACACTGTCTGACCAATCAAATACTATATAACTATTTTACCAATTATTTAACGCTTAAATTCCGATGTTTCTGTCTCTATTCCCAAATTCAAACAAATTCCCACCTTTACTCAGCGCTTCTAATTTATATCGTTTCATCATTTTCCTAAAACTAATTTTAGCTGATTATACGCTGAGGTACAAGCAAAGATATGGGCGATAAACTATAATAATTTCGACAAAAATCGACTCACTTTAAAAATCCCACCCACGAGCCGTGTAATATTTACACAGCGCGAGAGCAGGCTTGTGTGAGTATTATTTTTTAATTCACCTACAACTCATTGATCGTCTCTGTGATCGCCATCTCTGATATCCGCTTTGCCGGTTTCCATACCGCCGCTGCCGCCGAAGCCATGACAAATACGACGATGACTGCAAAAAGCTGTACCGGCATCTGCCATACATTGCCGAAGTGTCTGGTGATCAAGGTCACATACATAGCCCTGCTGATTGGCAGTCCAATGGCACATCCGACGATCAGTCCCGAAACGGCATAGGTAAAAGCTTCCGCAGAGATCATTTTTTTCAACTGGTTTCTGTCCATTCCGATTGCCCGCATATAGCCATACTGACGGATTCTGGCCGACACACTCATGGAAATGCTGTTCATAATATAGAAAACCGTGATCATGGCAAGGATCATTAAGAAGCTGTATCCGACAATTCTTGTCATCATATACGTCGCATTTGTTTCCTGGTTGCTCTTGCGATTATCTGTAAAAATCTGATTCTCTCCGACCAACGCACTGATCTGTCTGATGGTTGCCTGATCTGCGTCCTTTGACAGCTTTACCCCCAGCAGGAAATAGTCCTGTTCTCCTACTAATTTTTCAAATGTATCCTCGGAACATACAATGATACAATCATCTGAAAAAAGGCCATCAGAAAGTTCGCATGCAACTTCCACTTCCGTTCCATTGATCTCAATTGTATCCCCCTCATGGAGTGGATTATTCTTATTGCATATCGTCATAACTTTTCCGTTATCAGCACCAATTTCAGAAATATCGCCCTTTACCACAGATTTCCCAGCCATTTTAATCATGTAATCATCGTAAGACACGATATTGACCCGGTCTACTGATGTTTCTGAAGAAACTGCCGGAACATCACTGGCATAGGCATCACCAAAAACCTGTTCTACACCTGGAATTCCATTGATTTTTTCTTTCATAGACGAATCGATATTGTCAGCATTGGCATACCCGTTGATGGTACAGTCTGGCTGCCAGGCCCGCAGTGACGGCAGCAGGGCATGCGCCAGATCCATTCCCACTGAAAAACATAAGAATACAACAATACTCAAGGCAAAGGATCCCGTCATAAGAAACCAGTTCTTTTTATTCGATACAGCATGATGGATACCCAGAGATGTTTCTATCCTCGTATATATTTTTCCTGCTGCATGTCCGGCCTTTGTATTACTTTCCAAATCTCCGGATACCGCAGCCGCCGGTGAGACTTTCGAGGCTTTTCTTGCAGGGGACTGGGCAGCCAGGAGAACCGTGATCAATCCGACAGCTATACCGCTGATGATACCTACTTTACTGATGGCAAATACCGGCATTCCCGCAAACTCGCCGCCGACACCATATTTTAAAACAATACACAAAACATCATTAATGACTGTACCCAAAATCACACCGACAGGGATGCCGATTTTACACCAGTTTAATGCCTCCAGACGGACAATCCGCATAATCTGCTTTTTGCTCGCACCGATGCACCGCAGCATTCCAAAAAAATTCATTCTCTGGCTGATATTACTGTTCATACTTCCTGAGATCATTAATACTCCCGCCATCAGCACAAGAACAAATAAAACCACGGCAATCCCGTAAATACCCATCATGGATTCATTGCTGCTGGCCCCCGACAAGCCCATAACCGCGGTGTTTTCTCCAATCTGACCATCAGACAGCTGATACTGTTCTTTTATTTCCGTTCTGGCCCGATCAGCCTTTGAAGCACTATGAAACTGAACATAAAAACTTGAAGAAATCTGATTCACTCCGTTTTCTTCCATTACAAATTGAAATGCTTCTCTTGTCATATAAACACCGACCAGATAAAACTGCCCCTCATAATAGGCTTCATCATCTCCGCCGAAACCAGAAACGGTATACTCTGACGCACCTGCAGGCGTATGCAGCACAACCGTGTCACCGATTTTCAGATTCAGATAATCTCTGGCATTGGTGCTGAGCATCACCTCATGATCTGTGGAAAGGAACTTTCCTTCCTTCAGACCCTCCATCAACTGTTCAATATAAGCTGCATCTGTACCATACAGTGCAGCTTTTACATCTCCGATTTCATAGTCCTGCTCTGCATTCACATTAAACGCAGAAGACCACCCGGCCGCCGCCACATCCAGCCTGGATGCAATATCTGATGCTGTCAAATCTGAAATATCCTCAAACATCAAATGCCAGCTGCCGTTTTTATCAACCTGATGGGACAATTCTGCCCTCATGAGCATATCAGTCATACTGAACACTATTGTTACCAGAAAGACCGCGATCACAATGCACAGTACCGTCATGCGGCTTTGTTTTTTTCTTACTTTTGTAGAAATGGAAATTAAACTCAAATAACTTCTCATGCCTGACACCTCCCGAGATCTGTCAGTACACCATCGGATACCTTTAATACCCTGTCCGCCGTCTGGGCAATACTCTGGCTGTGTGTGATCATAATAATCGTCTGGGCATACTTCTTTGACGCCTCATGCAGCAGAGCAATGACTTCACTGCTGTTTTTTGAGTCAAGATTGCCTGTAGGCTCATCCGCAAGTATCAGAGAAGGTCTTGTAAGCAATGCACGGCCGATGGCCACACGCTGCTGCTGACCGCCTGACAACTGATTCGGCAGATGGTTTCTACGCTCCTTCAGATTCAGGACCGTCAGCAATTCCTCTAAATATTTTTTGTTGGGTTTCTGATAATCCAGGAGCACCGGAAACATCATGTTCTGCTCCACCGTCAGTTCCGGGATTAGATTAAAAGCCTGAAAAATAAAACCGATATTCCGGCGTCTGAAAACCGTCAGCTGCTTTTCTTTCATGGCAAAAATGTCTTTGCCATCAATGTAAACTTTCCCGGAAGTCGGAGTATCCAATGCCCCTAATGTGTTGAGCAGAGTACTTTTGCCGGATCCGGATTCACCTACAACCGCCACAAATTCTCCTTTCGGTACAGAAAAACTGACATGTTTCAAAGCCTGTACCGCTGTCTCTCCATTACCGTAAGTTTTGCAAATATCTTTTACTTCCAATAAATCCATACGTTTTACCTCTTTTCTTTAATCTGTAAAAAAGAATACCATTCCTGCCTTACAGCAATATGACAGCCGGACGACAATTTTGTCAGAATTCAACGCGCTCCGAAGGCACACAACATCAAAACGTACCTAGACTTATGTGCCAATTATAATAAAATTAATCGTAAAGCTTGTCCTCTGTCCCAGCGTACTATCTACTTCGATGGTACCGCCATGGGCTTCGATAATAGACTTTGCCAGAGGCAGACCAAGTCCGAGTCCCTGGGTGTCTTTTGAAAAACGGCTGCGATAAAACCGCTTGAATATATGATACAGATCCTCCGGATGGATACCGCTCCCATTATCCATGACCCTAATCTGGACAACCGACGAAAACTGCTGCCATGTGACACTGACAGTGTCTTCCTCTTTGGTATGGTCCAGGGCATTTTTCACTAGATTGTCAATGGCTTCCATAAGCCAGCTGCGATCACAAAGAAGCCGGACATCTTCATCTCCGGAATAAATCAGATGCTTTTGTTCCTGCTTGGCTCGATATCTGAAATGTTCTCTGCTCTCTTCCATCATCTCTGATACACTTTCCATATGCCTTTCAAAAACAATAGAGCCGACATCCAGTTTTGTTATTTTCAGCAGATTCTGGACTAGCATCTCCATTCGATCCAGTTCTTTTTCTGATAACGCGACAAATGTCTGAATATCAGCCATGTTCTCTGTTCCATCCTGCATGAGTCCGTTATAAATATTCAATGCAGCCAGCGGTGTTTTCAACTGATGGGATATATCGGAAATCGTATCCTTCAGAAATTCTTTTTCCTGATTTTTCTTTGAAAGCTGGGCATTTAAACCTGCTGCCAATGTATTGACAACATGAAATAATCTGTAAATTTCGCCTTCCTCATCACAGGCGATCCTCACATCCGTATCTCCGTCAAGAAAAGCCTGCACCTTGGCCGCTGCTTCTTCCATCAGTCGATTCTGCCTGCTGAAATAAGTCCAGCAGGTCTCTGCTATCAATCCAAACATCAGGGCAAATAAAACGGCAATTCCTCCGATCAGCCGGATCTGATGACACACATGCCAGACAATACCTTCTGTCAGCAGCCAGAAAAACAGGCAAATCCCGGCAATCCTGCAAAATAATTGTTTGATATCACGATTCGCTAATATTTTCATCTTATCTCTTAAAAATTCACCTGCCATTTATATCCCATGCCCCGCACAGTGACAATCCTCTCCGGCCTTCCCGGATCATCTTCAATCTTCATACGCAGTCTGCGGATATAGACCGTCAATGTATTATTATCGATATAATTGCCGTCGCAATCCCACAGCTGCTTCAAAATCTGCTCTTTTGTCAAAACCACATTTGCATTCTTCATAAAATAACAGAGCATCTTATATTCCGCTGCTGTTAACACCAGCAGTTGACCATTCTTATAAACCTGCCCCTGAAGCAAACATACCTTGATGCCATTTGAATCAAGCTCTGTCGCTTCCTGACCGAAATTTTTACTTCTGCGAAGAAGTGCATTGACTCTTGATATCAAAATTCCCAACTTAAAAGGCTTGGTGATATAATCATCTCCACCCATATCCAGCCCCATCATCACATTGGTTTCTTCATCCATGGCTGTCAGAAAAATAATCGGCACCTTTGAACACTGCCGCACTTTCCGGCAAAAATCAAATCCTGTGCCGTCCGGCAGGGTTACATCAAGAATCAGCAGTGCATACTTTCCATCTGCCCAGTTGGCATCTGCCTCACTTAACGTTCTGGCCACATCTACCTCAAAACCCTGCTTTTTTAACGCATAAGTAAGTCCGGTGATCAGGCTTAAATCATCTTCTAATAGTAATAATTTGTCCATTTCGCTGCATTTCCCTCTATTCCGAAATATTGCTTTTACTGCCTGCAAATTTATAATTTTATTATACAGCGCCTAAAACAAAAGACAACTTACAAAATTGTAGGAACCCAAACATTTTTTCTTTACTGTTTTCCAGAAAATGTGCTAAACTATACCAGTATTTTTTAGAAAGAAGGTTTTTATCAATGCCCATAGGTATCATCATCAACGCATTATGCATCTTCCTGGGTGGCTTTATCGGCCTTTTCGCCCGAAATTTTATCAGCGAACGTATCATCACCAACCTGAATATGATTTTCGGACTTTGCTCCATGGGAATGGGTATCAGCTCAATTGTCCTTATGGAAAATATGCCTGCGGTTATTTTTGCACTTATCCTCGGAACCGGCATCGGTCTGGCCATTCATTTAGGAGATAAAATCCGTGCCTGCGCCCTGATGATGGAAAAAGCTTCTTCCAGAATTGTCAAAAGCAGTCCTTCTGCTCTTGATAGAAAGGAATTTACGGAAACACTGATTACCATCATCGTCATTTTTGTTGCCAGCGGTACAGGCATCTATGGCTCTATTGTCTCTGGCATGACCGGTGATCACAGCATTATGATTGCAAAATCTATCCTTGATTTATTCACAGCCATTATCTTCTCCTGTACCCTTGGCAGTGTTGTTTCATTGATCGCGATTCCGCAGTTTATCCTGTTTATGACATTATTTCTTCTGGCCGGTGTCATCTATCCTCTGACAACCCCTGCGATGATCAATGATTTCAAAGCTGTGGGTGGATTTTTCATGCTGGCAGCCGGTTTCCGTATGAACAAAGTAACAAACTTTCCAACAGCGGATATGATTCCTGCTATGATCCTGATCATGCCTTTCAGCTGGATCTGGAGCAGCTTTATCCTTCCGTTGGTGTCTTAAGTCAACAAAAACCCACAGAATACGACTGTTCAGGTGCCCCAGAATTTGATACAATAAATCCATACGGAACTTTACATGCAATTTCATATAAGTTCATCAATGAATGGATTCGAGGGATATAATGATTTATTTTATCGTGAATATTACAGCCAGAACCGGCAAAAGCCGTGCCATCTGGATGGAAATGAAAGAAATATTAGAAAATCGAAGCATAGAATACAAGGCTTTTCAGACCAGATACGCCGGTCATGCCACCGATCTGGCACGGAAGATTTCTTCTCTTCCCGAGGACAGGATTTATCTGATCACCGTGGGCGGTGACGGCACTTTAAACGAAGTGATTAACGGAATCACCGATTTTTCACGCATTGTACTGGGTATTCTTCCTATTGGTTCCGGCAATGATTTTGCCAGAGGCATGGGTATTTCCAAAGACACGCTGTCCAATCTGGAACAAATGCTGGATTTGATTGAATCAGCCTCAGAAGGCACTGCCATTGACCTGGGTGAAGTCTCCTGCGAAGCATTGGATACACCGAAATATTTTGCCATCAGCTCCGGTGCCGGCCTAGATGCTATTGTCTGCAAGAAGGCGCTGCATTCCAGGCTTAAGAAGTTTCTGAACCAACTGCATCTCGGGAAGCTGACCTATCTTCTGCTGACAATTGAGTCTTTGTTCTCCATGACCACCTGCGATGCCGACATTGTTTTTAATCATGGTGAAGCAATGCATGTCAGCCATATGATCTTTTCCGCCGGTATGAATCTGCGGGCCGAAGGCGGCGGTGTACCTATGGCACCGGATGCTGTCCCTGATGATGGGATGCTGTGCCTTGCCATGGCCCACGATGTACCCAAATGGCTGACATTTTTCCTGCTGCCATTTCTCGTTGCAGGCAAGCAGAAATATATCAGAGTCTTTGACTGCATTCCATTTAAAGAATGCACGCTGCATCTTTCCAGTCCCCTGACCGTTCATGCGGATGGTGAATACTGCGGTGAAAATACAACCATTACATACAAATGCCTCCCGGGAAAACTGCATTTTCTGAAAATATCGTAGCTGCTGAATTTCACAGCCGCCAAACATTTTCAAAATTTACAGTGTCCCGAGAGGCACTTTTCTTTTTATAAATGCTGCATCAGCAATGGCACATCTCTCATCTGGCAGATGCACCGACACAGAATTTCTATATCAGTCCCTGAATTAAGATAATCAGGATCAGGATCGGCAGCAATGTCATAAAATACCACTTCAATTTGCCCGACATTTTCATGCCTTTTCCCCGATTCACTTCTTCAAGATAGTTGTCAAATCCCCATCCGCGTCTGCTCACACAGAACAATAAGTAGACCAGTGAACCACCCGGCAGCAAAATATTGCTGACAAGAAAATCCTCTGTATCCAAAACATCTCTTCCCCCGATCAAATGCAGGTCGCTCCAGATATTATAGCCGAATACACAAGGCAGACTGGCGATCAGAATAAGGATTCCATTAAAAAGAACGGCCTTTTTACGGCTCCAGCCAAAGTTGTCAATGCATCCTGCGATCAGGTTCTCAAATACAGCGATAACCGTCGAAAAGCTGGCAAAGGTCATAAACAGGAAAAATAATGTTCCCCACAGACGACCGCCCGCCATATTCACAAAGACATTCGGCAATGTCACAAAGATCAGTGACGGACCTGCATCCGGTTGAATCCCAAATGAGAAACATGCCGGGAAAATAATCAGACCTGACATCAATGCAACAAAGGTATCAAGTCCGCAAATTCTCACAGATTCTCCGGTGAGGGTTCTGCCGTTTGGCATATAACTGCCGAAAATCTCCATGGCACCGATACCAAGACTCAGGGTGAAGAAAGCCTGATTCATGGCTTCTGTGATCACTTTGCCGATTCCTACATCCGCTGCACGCTTAAAATCCGGCAAAAGATAAAAACGCAAACCTTCACCGGAACCCGGAAGCACCAGGCTGTGTACTGCCAGCACGATGATCAGTACAAGGAGGGCTGACATCATGATCTTGGAAATTCTCTCAAGACCATTCTGCAGACCAAAACTGCAAACAATAAATCCTGCAACGACTGTAATCGCCATGAATACTGCCATTTCAACAGGATTTGCCAACAGGTTTGAAAAGGCACCGCCTACAGCATCGGCATCCATTCCGCTTTTGAAACTGCCGGTTATGAATTTGACAAAGTAACTCAGCATCCATCCTGAAACGGTTGTATAATACATCATCAACAGCACGCAGCCGATCATACAAAACCAACCGTGAATATGCCATTTCTGGCCATCTTTCTCCAGTGCTTTATAGGCCTGGACTGCACTCTTCTTACCTGCACGTCCTACTGCCAATTCCATCGTCAAAACCGGCACACCCATGCAAAGCAGGAATATCAGGTAAAACAAGACGAAAACACCACCGCCGTTTTGTCCTGCCACATATGGGAAGCGCCACACATTGCCAATACCGATGGCACAGCCCGCGCTTACCAGAATAAATCCCAATCGGGACTGAAAATTTTCTCTATTCATACTTTTATTTTCCCTAAATAAACAGCATAAGAGCTGCCTCTGAATCGTAATATGGTTATTCATCAGGGCAGCTCCTGCCTCTTTCTCTCTAACTACTCTTATTCTTCAATCTGAGCCAGTGCCTGCGCAAGGTCTGCGATGAGGTCTTCTTTATCCTCAAGACCGCATGAAATACGCACAAGGCCTGCCGGTACACCTGCTGCCGCTAACTGCTCATCACTCATCTGACGATGCGTGGATGTTGCAGGATTCAGACAGCATGTTCTGGCATCAGCCACATGTGTCTCAATAGCTGCCAGTTTCAGATGCTTCATAAATGTCTCTGCTGCTTTACGGCCGCCCTTTAACTCAAAGGAAACAACACCACAGCCGCCCTTTGGCATATACTTCATAGCACGTTCGTGGTATTTATCACTCTCAAGACCCGGATAATTCACATAAGCCACCTGCGGCTGCTTCTCAAGGAATTCGGCCACAGCCTGACCATTCTCCACATGACGCGGCATACGCACATGCAGGGATTCCAAACCGAGATTCAGGATAAATGCATGCTGCGGAGACTGGATGCATCCAAGATCTCTCATGAGCTGTGCTGTACACTTTGTGATAAAAGCGCCCTCTTTGCCGAACTTCTCAGCATAGGTGATGCCATGATAAGAATCATCCGGTGTACAAAGTCCCGGGAACTTCTCAGCATTGGCCATCCAGTCAAAATTACCGCTGTCAACAATAGCACCGCCCACAGCTGCACCATGGCCGTCCATGTACTTCGTCGTGGAATGTGTTACAATATCTGCGCCCCATTCAATCGGACGGCAGTTGACCGGTGTCGGAAATGTATTGTCCACGATCAGCGGCACATGATGGGCATGGGCTGCCTTCGCAAACTTCTCAATATCAAGAACAGTCAGTGCCGGGTTGGCGATGGTTTCGCCGAAAACAGCCTTTGTATTCTCTTTGAATGCCGCATTCAGCTCTTCTTCTGTGCAATCCGGAGAAACAAATGTTGCTTCAATGCCCATCTTCGCCATTGTCACGGAAATCAGATTGAATGTACCGCCGTAAATGGATGAAGATGATACGATATGATCACCCGCCTGACAGATATTGAACAGGGCAAAGAAGTTGGCTGCCTGTCCTGAAGATGTCAGCATTGCTGCTGTACCGCCTTCCATGTCTGCAATCTTGGCTGCAACATAATCATTGGTCGGATTCTGAAGCCTTGTGTAAAAATAACCGGATGCCTCCAAATCAAATAACTTACCCATGTCTTCACTTGTATCGTACTTGAAAGTGGTGGACTGTACAATCGGGATCTGTCTCGGTTCACCATTGCCAGGTCTGTAGCCTGACTGAACACATTTTGTATTCATTTTGTAATCACTCATACTTATACCTACCTTTTTCTAACAAAACATCCCTTTTATTGTATCACTTCCAATAGCAGACTACAATGAAAACCATTATAAATCATAAAGTTTGTTATATTTTTCTGTCAGATAATCCGTATAAACTGTCGGATCAAAATCACCGCAGGCATTCTTCACGATTTCACCCGGAGTCAGCAGGCTTCCATACTGATGGACCTTCTCTTTCAGCCATGCAGATACCACTGTCAGTTTACCTGCACGTACTTCATCCCATACAGGGAAATCCTTTTCCATATTGCAAAGCATCTGCGCACCATAGGCACTGCCGAGGGCATAGGATGGAAAATACCCGAAAGAACCGCCGGACCAATGGGAATCCTGCAGACATCCTCTCCTGTCATCCGGCACATCCACACCAAGATATTCTTTATAAAGACGATTCCAAACCTCTGGAATATCCTTCACTTCAAGACTGCCGTCAATAAGCTGCTTCTCAATCTCGTAACGCACCATCACATGCAAAGAATAGGTAAGCTCATCAGCCTCTGTTCGAATCAATGATGGCTGTACTTTATTCACCGCACGGTACATCTGCTCTGCTGTCACATGCTTTAACTGTTCTGGGAAAAATTCCTGCATTTTCGGGAATATCGCTTTCACAAAAGGCAGTGACCGTCCGATAATATTCTCATAGAATCTGGACTGACTCTCATGAACCCCCATGGATACACCGCCGGTCAGACAGGTATATTGCAGGTCATCACGGATACCTAACTCATATTTGGCATGACCGCCCTCATGAATCACAGAATACATGGAATCCACCACATTATCCTCTTTGTAATTGGTTGTGATACGCACATCTTTATTATTAAATTCCAGCGTAAAAGGATGCTCTGTCTCGCCGATGGTACAGTGACCTCTGTCCAGTTCCATCACGTCCATCAGATAGTCAGAAAACTTTCTCTGAATATCTACCGGATAATGCAGATGCAGAAAACTATCATCAATCTGTGGTTTCTCACCGATAGCATGAATAAGTGGTACCAGACGCTCCCGGACTGTCTCAAAAAATGTATCCAGAAAAGCCATATCCGCACCGCGTTCATATTCATCCAACAGTGCATCATACGGCTTTTTGCTGCTGTCATAATAACCCGCAAACTTTCGGTTATAGGCAACCAGTTTCTCCAATACCGGAGCAAAAAGTGTAAAATCACTGCTCTCCTTTGCCCTGTGCCACACATCACTGGCTTCATTCGTCAGCATAGCATAATCCATATATTCATCCGCCGGAATTCTGGACAGACGGTCATAACTTCTCTTCAATTCTTCCACCTGTCTCTGCTCCACAAAAGACAGATTCTCCTTCTGATCCGCCAAAAACGCCAGTAATTCTCCTGTTTCCGGTGCTGTCATCAACTTCTGGCTCTCTCCTGCCAAAATACCAAGGGCCACACCTCTGCCCTCTGAAGTATCCTTCGGTGCCACTGTCACACTATCCAGATACAAAGACGATGATGCTGTCTGATAAGCATATAACTTCTTCTGAAGCAGGCCAAGCTGCTCTAATGCACTTTTTAACTCCATGTTCTGCAGACTCCTTTTAATATATTTTATTTTTGATTTCTAACTGTAAATCCTTCATATTCCTTCATCCAGCCTTGCGAATAGCTGTTTGCCTTATTTCGTAAACTTCGAGTGGCTCAGGAAATTCTCACTCTTGATGGTTTTCAGCATAGATTCCGCATTCAGATCAAAGGCTTTCTGCGGCCATCCGCCCTTCTTCTCCGGTCTCCAGAACACCGCTTCCATGGCTTTTAACTGCTCTTCCGGTGTCTCATTATCTCTGATAATCTCCAGAATCCTGCTCTTCGCAGCAGTCAGACCATCTTCAAACCACTGCCACAATTCCGGTGTTGCCTCACCCACTTCTCCGTGATGGGTCAGCCATAACTTCTTTGCCCCGCTGTTTCTGCAACTGTCAATACTCTTCATCGCTTCTTCACAGCTGACAAGGAACTGCGGCATATAATCATCCTCCGTATTGATGCTGCCGATGGTTTCGGAAGCCAGAAGATCATGGCCATCGATCAGATACGACAGACAATCCTTTGTATGTCCAACGGTCTTAATTGACTGCACACAGACATCTCCCACATTAATCGTTTCGCCGCCGATCAGCATCTGATCCAACTGTATCGCGCGTGTCGAATAGTCATCTGGCAGTGCCGTGCCGTTTAACTGTGCAGCACTGGCTGAAAGTTCACGAATCAGCCGCTTAGCCGACAACTTTGAAAAGACGCGCCCGGCATAGGCTGCACCAAATACCATGGCATCCGGCCAATACTTCTTGATCACCGGCAAAGCTCCTGCATGGTCATAATGGGAATGGGTCAGAAAAACTGCATCAATCGGTCTGTCCCCGATAATCTCTTTAATCTTTTCAACCGTTTTCTCCCCATACCAGGCCATACCCGGATCAAATAATACAGTATTCCTCTCACCCACCGCCAGATGACAGGAACCCAATATCTCATCATTTAAATAATAAAACTGACTCATTTCTAGTATCCCCTTTTATCAATATTTTTATCAACAACTATTCAGTCATATTGATTCATCATTTGTCTTTCATTTCTACAAATCCCAGCGGATCTCCCTCTGACTTCAGGAAATGCAGCAGCATATACGCACACATCATAGCGACATTCTCTTCTTTTAAAATACGGCGCACCTCTTTTTTATCTGCCAGCACAACCTGAATATCCTCTGAGCTTTCCTCAAACCGGTTATCCGGCACGCCGGAAGCATAGCCATAGACCATTCCGCAGGCTTCATCCGTCATACCGACTGTTGTAAATCTCGGCTTAGTATACATATCATCCGCCGGAATCACCTTAAGATGCAATCCTGTCTCCTCATGAAACTCTCTCACAGCAGCATCCGTCATTGCCTCTCCAGTCTCCACAAGGCCTGCCGGAAACTCATAGACATAATCCCCCAGTGGATAACGATACTGTTTCACCAACACGACATGATCTCTTTGTTCACCGTAAACACTGTAAATACTCACGCCATCCGGGTCATTCCTATGCGTCACTGCCTTCAGATCATCTTCCGACTTCGCACGAGAAGCCACATAATACTCCGATGCTTCGCCATTACGGTGACGCACATTCATACAAAACAAATTCAGAAAACGATGGTGGGTTTCCTGAATAATTTTCGTTATTCTATCCATATAAACCTCCCAAAAATCAACACACCATAATCATAGCATAAAAAGAACGGATAGTCAGCCAAATATCACACAAAGCTACTATCCATTCTAAAACCAATAAATATTTTACATTTTATCTGTACGAAAATTTTTTTATTCTAATTCAAACGCTCCCGTATACAACTGATAATACTTACCCTTCTCAGCAATCAGTTTTTCATGGTTGCCTCGCTCGATGATCCGTCCATGCTCAAGTACCATAATCACATCGGAGTTCTTGACTGTTGACAGTCGATGGGCAATAACGAAAACTGTACGGCCGTGCATCAGGGCATCCATACCCTTCTGAACGATGGCTTCTGTTCTCGTATCGATGGAGGATGTTGCCTCATCCAGAATCATAACCGGAGGATCAGCAACGGCTGCTCTCGCAATAGAGATCAGCTGACGCTGTCCCTGGGAAAGTCCGCTTCCATCACCCTCAAGAACTGTCTGATAGCCATTCGGCAGCATTCGGATAAAGCCGTCTGCGTTGGCCAGCTTTGCCGCAGCAATACATTCTTCATCTGTGGCATCCAGCTTGCCATATCGGATATTGTCCATGACCGTACCGGTAAAGAGGTTGACATCCTGAAGAACGACACCCATGGAACGGCGCAGATCGTCTTTCTTAATCTTTGTAATGTTGATGCCGTCGTAGCGGATTTTGCCGTCCGCAATATCATAGAAACGGTTGATCAGGTTCGTGATGGTTGTCTTGCCGGCACCGGTAGCACCGACGAAAGCCACCTTCTGACCCGGTTCTGCATAGAGGTTAATATCATGAAGCACCAGCTTATTTTCTTCATAACCAAAGTCCACATGTTCCATGACGACATCACCTTTTAATTCCTCATACGTCAGTGTACCGTCGCTGTGAGGATGCTTCCATGCCCAGAGACCTGTTCGTTCTTTGCATTCTACAAGCTCACCATTTTCACGCTTCGCATTGACAAGGGTTACATAACCATGATCTTCTTCCGGTTCTTCATCCAGCAATTCAAAAATTCGTGTTGCACCGGCCAAGGCCATGATCACCGCATTCAACTGCTGGGAAACCTGTGCAATCGGATTGATAAAGCTCTTTGACATCGTCAGGAAGGACGCAATTGTACCAAGTGTCATCGCACCGGCACCTGTCAGACTGATGTTCGTCACACCTGCAATCGCAAGACTTCCGCCGACTATTGCCAGCAACACATAAAGAATATTGCCCATATTGCCCATGATCGGCATCAGGATATTGGCATAAGTATTGGCCGTTGTCATGCTGTCACAAAGCTCCTGATTTTTCTTATCAAAAACAGCCTTGGCTTCTTCTTCATGGCAGAATACCTTGACAACCTTCTGGCCATTGATCATTTCTTCAATATAGCCATTGACATCACCGATATTCTGCTGCTGTTTAATAAAGTAGACACTGCTCTTTCCGGCAATGGATTTCACAACTTTTAATATGAGGAAAAGAAAAACAACGATAAACAATGTCATCCATACACTCAGATACAACATTGAGACAAACACGGCAACAATTGTAACACAGGAAGACAACAGCTGCGGCAAACTCTGAGAAAGCATCTGACGCAGGGCATCTGTATCATTGGTATAATGACTCATGACATCGCCATGTGTATGCGTATCAAAATATTTAATCGGCAATGTCTGCATATGTGCAAACATATCATCTCGGATCTTCTTTAAAATACCCTGGGAAATAACGGCCATTGTTCTGTTATAGATCAGACTGGCCAGAATACCGATCACATAAATGCATGCCATCTGTACAATGGCTCGGAATAACGCATCAAATACAGGATTGGCTTCGAGAAGAAGCGGGGAAATGTAATCATCAATCAATCTCTGAATAAACAGGGAAGACATGACATTGGCGATCGCACTGAGCAAAATGCAGATAACAACCACTATAACACGTGTTTTATAAACACTCAGATAGCCCAGAAGCCGCTTTAATGTATTCGGGTTCACCTGTGGTCTTGACGGTTTCTTATTCATTGTCATCTCCTCCTTTCTTCTGTGATTCATATACTTCGCGATAAATATCAGAGGACTGCATCAATTCTTCATGACAGCCGATGGCTTTGATCTCACCCTCATCCAGAACAATAATCTGGTCCGCATCCTCAACAGAAGATACACGCTGTGCAATAATAATCTTTGTCGTATCCGGAATCTCCTCCGCAAAAGCCTTACGGATCGCTGCATCCGTTTTCGTATCAACCGCACTTGTAGAGTCATCAAGAATCAGGATCTTCGGCTTCTTCAAAAGTGCTCTTGCAATACAAAGCCGCTGTTTCTGACCACCGGATACATTCGTACCACCCTGCTCAATATACGTATCATAACCATCCGGAAAAGTCTGCACAAATTCATCTGCACAGGCCAGACGGCAGACACGCTGGATTTCCTCATCTGTAGCATTTTCATCACCCCAGCGAAGATTTTCCTTGATCGTTCCTGAAAAAAGGACATTCTTCTGAAGAACCATGGCCACTTCATTACGAAGGCTTTCAATATCATAATCCCGGACATCGACATCGCCGACAAGGACGCGGCCCTCTGTGACATCGTACAGTCGCGGAATCAGCTGAACAAGACTTGATTTTGATGATCCCGTGCCACCGATCACACCAATCGTCTGACCGGAGCGAATATTTAAATTCACATGATTAAGTACCGGCTTATCTGCCTTTCTGTTATAGGAAAAAACAACATCTTCAAACTGAATATCGCCGTTCTTTACTTCATGAACCGGATTCTCCGGATTCTTCAATGTGCTTTCCTCAGAAAGCACTTCGCAGACACGCTCTGCGGATGAACGAGCCATAATAATCATAACAAAGACCATAGACAGCATCATCAGACTCATCAGAATCTGCATTGTGTAAGTAAAAAGGCTCATGAATTCACCGGTAGAAAGTCCAAGTGCTTCATCACCGCCGCAGGCCACAATCGCTCTGGCACCCAGCCAGCAGATCAGCAGCATACAGGTATAAACAGCCAGCTGCATCAACGGCATATTAAAGGCCAGAATCTGTTCTGCTTTGACAAAATTCTTGTAAATATTATCGGAAACCTGGTCAAACTTTCCGACCTCATGATCTTCACGGGTAAAGGATTTCACGACGCGAATACCATACAGATTCTCCTGAACAATCGCATTCAGACGGTCATAGGTCTTAAACACCCGCTCAAAAATCGGATGCACTTTCATGATAATCGCATAAAGGCCAATTCCGAGAATCGGCACAGTGATCACATAAATTAATGACAACTGCGCATCAATTTTGAAAGCCGCCACCAGTGCACAGACAAGCATGATCGGGCTTCTGACTGCAATTCGGATGATCATCTGGAAGGCCATTTGAATATTGGTAATATCTGTCGTCATACGTGTAACAAGACTGGCAGTCGAAAACTTATCGATATTGGCAAAGGAAAACTCCTGTACCTTATAATAGATATCCTGACGCAGGTTCTTTGCAAAACCAGATGAAGCCTGTGCCGCAAACTTTCCTGAAATGGCACCGCAGAACAATGAAATCATCGCCACAGCAAGCAAAATCAATCCATACTTCCATATAACGCCCATATCTCCCTGATCGATACCTTCATCGATCAGTTTTGCCATGATCAGTGGAATCACAATCTCAAAAAAGACTTCCAACGCCACTGTCACAGGAGACATGATCGTCTGTTTCTTGTATTGCCGGATACTTCCGGCCAGCGTTTTAATCATACAAATAATCCTCCTATCTCTATCTAGCTAGCCGCATCTGTCAAATAAGGACGGCTTATTCTTCTAACATGTTATCTGCAACTCTCTTCAATAAATGCATCAGGGTATGAAACTCTTCATCCGACAGCCCGTCCCTGATCCTGTTTTCAAGCTCTATTCTCTCCACCGCTGCATTGGCATTGATCTCTCGTCCTTCCTCAGTCAAAACAAGCCGCTTCAATCTGGCATCACTGGAGACACTTTCCCTCCTAAGCAGTCCTTTGCTCTCCATGCCCTTTAACACTTTGGAAACCGTTGACCTGGTCACACAAAATTTTTCTTCTATATCCTTCTGATAAATCTCTTCATTCTCATGGTCTGCCAAGTATCCGAGAATCCAGCCATTGGATCCTGTAATCTTATGAACCTTACTCATATAGACATTACTATCGGCCTTTCTGCGGATCATCGTCGCTGTACGAAGAATCAACAGACCTAACTCTTCCCTGCATGGCAGGTCCTTTCTGCACATGACATAGCTCCTTTCTGAATGTCTTTGTTCTGTATGCATTTTGTTTCCGTCGAAACTGTTGCACATCAAACTGTTTTACGTTCAACATTATACAGCGATTGTTTTTTAATGTCAATACACCTGTGAAATGAATTTAAAAAAGGAAGGGAATTTCTCCCCTCCTCATCTTTAATTCAGTAATATTCTGTCATTATCAAATTCTTCTTTTTTCTTCTCTGAATACATATCCAGCAGATCAGAAACTGTCATATGCTTCCGCTCTTCTTCTTTAATGTCAAAGATAATCGCACCGGAATCCAGCATAATGGTTCGGCTGCCTGTTGTCAGTGCCTGCCCCATATTGTGGGTGATCATCAGAGTCGTCAGATTGCGCTCATGGACAATATCATTCGTTATGGCCATCACCTTCTCAGCTGTGGCCGGATCCAGAGCCGCCGTATGTTCATCCAGAAGCAGCAGCTTCGGTGTCACAATGGTACTCATCAACAATGTAACTACCTGTCTCTGTCCACCGGATAAAAGTCCGATCTTCGTAGCCATACGGTCTTCCAGTCCCATATCAAAGCGCTTCAGTGCTTCACAAAACATCTCACGGTCTTTCTTTGTAATAGCAAATCTGAAAAGACCTTTCGTGTTCTTGGAATAAGCCAGTGCCAGATTCTCTTCAATGGTCAGATTCGGTGCGGTTCCTTTCATCGGATCCTGAAACAGACGTCCGATGGAAGCCGACCGCTGATGTTCCGGCAAATAGGAAATATTCTTCCCATCCAGAATCACACTGCCTTCATCCAGAAGAAAATTACCGCAAATAGCATTAAATAATGTTGATTTACCGGCACCATTGGAACCGAGAATCGTCACAAATTCCCCCTCTTTCAGGGACAGATTCAGATGATCCAGTGCCTTATGTTCATTTGGTGTGCCTTTTGCAAAGGTCTTTGATGCATTGATCACTTCCAGCATATCTATCTTCCTCCATCACTTTCTCTCATCCCCTGTCGCTTCAGCTTATCATTCGCCATTTTGGCCTTGATAGCCGGAACAGCCAACGCAATGGTTACAATAATTGCCGAAATCAATTTCAGCATGTACGCCGGGAACATATCGGATTTTGTTGCCAGGGCAATAATATAGCGGTACACAATGGAACCCACAATGGCTGAAATAAAACCGATCATCAGACTTCTGTGGCCAAAGAAAGCTTCGCCGATAATCACAGAAGCCAAACCGACAACAAGAATACCGACACCGGAATTGATGTCTGCAAAGCTCTGATACTGAGCGATCAGACCGCCGCAAAACGCGATGCAGGCATTGCTGATTGCCAGTGCAATCATCTTCACGGCATCCACATTAATTGAGGAAGCACGGACCATATCGGCATTATCTCCAGTGGCACGAATGGAAAGTCCAAGAGATGTCTTGAAAAATACCGTCAGTAAAACAGTGACAATCACAACTGCCGCAATGGCAACAAATAATTTGACAGCATCCTTCGACATAAAAGGAAAGACCTTCAAAAACAGTGTGAAAACAGTATCGTTATTGAGCAGTGTCACATTGGACGCACCGCCCATCACGAACAGATTAATCGAATACAATCCACTCATTGTCAGAATGCCTGCCAGAACCGGATGAATATCCAATTTCGTCTGAAGAAATCCTGTCACGCTGCCGGCCAATGCGCCTGCGATAAGTGCACCCACAAGTCCAAGCAGCGGATGGCCCGCAGCCGTCAATATCGAGGATGCTGCCAGACCGAAAGTAAAGCTGCCTTCCGTTGTCAGATCGGGAATATTCAAGATTCTAAAACTGATATAGATGCCAAGCACCATAATACTGTAAAGAAAACCAAGCTGCAAAGAGCCAATCAATAAAGTCATACTTTTCTACGTCCTTTTCATTTTTGTTCTTTTCTTGCGTTTACCCCCTGCATATGCAGAGGGTAAACACTATTTCTTCTATTCATATCATATAGTGTATAGAATTACTTTGCAATCCTACTTTGCATCATCTACAAAAGTTGCTGTACTCTGTACATCTTCCGGTAAAGTAATGCCAAGTGCCTCAAGTGTCTGGTTGTTGATAACTGTTGCGGATGCCGGAACAACGACTGCAGGAATATCTGCAACTGCTGTGCCTTCAAGAATCTGTACTGCCATATCTGCGCTCATACCACCAATGCCTTTATCGCTGATAGTAACTGTTGCAAATGCACCAGATTCAACGGTTGTTGCTGAACTGCAGTATACTGGGATCTTGGCATCTCTTGCTACTTCTGATACAAGTGTCATGCTGGCCTGAATGACAGAATCATTCGGAACAAACATGGCATCAACGCTGCCAACCAGTGACTGAGCAGCCTGCTGAACTTCTGAAGAGTTCGTCACTGTTGCTTCTTTATAAGAAAGACCATTAGCATCACAGTATTCCTTGGCTGCTTCGATTGTATTCACAGAATTAACTTCGCTTGTGCAGTACAGGAAACCAAATGTCTTGCAGTCCGGTGTCAGCTGATTGTTCAGTGCGAAAATGTCAGAAACAGGAATTGCATTGGATGTACCTGTTGCATTCTTGTCCGGGTGATCCATATCGGTGATAACGCCTGCTGCTACAGGTGCTGAAACAGCGATAAATACAACCGGTGTATCGGTCTCAAGATTGACCATTGCCTGTGTGGCCGGTGTAGCAATTGTACAAACCAGATCATAATCGCCGTCTGCCATAGACTGGGCAATTGTCTGAAGGTTGGTTGCATCACCCTGTGCACACTTGTAATCCACTGTCAGTTTATCTTCTGTATAGCCTTTTGCCTGAAGTTCTTCAATAAAGCCTTCACGCATGTCATTAAATGCGCCATTCTCAATCAACTGGATGATACCTACTGTATAACTGCCATCGGCCTTCGCGCCTTCGGAATCAAGCGCCTCTGATGCTTCAGATGCTGCCTCGGAAACGGCTGCTTCTGTCGTCGCCGCCTTCGTCTCCTGTGTGGAAGAAGAACCACAACCTGCCAGTGTCATTGCTGTCATCGCCAAAATACATACTGCTGATAATAACTTTTTCATGAAAATTACCTCTCTTTCAATCTTTCCTTAAAATACAGGCTTTTCTATGAGGAGTTTGCTTCACAGTCAGAACACACAGATTGTTTTATCTGCAAATCATTTGCAGTTGGCGCCTCGGGAAAAGTTCCCATAAAACAAAAAAATCCGCCCTATACAAAGGACAGATATATCTGCGGTACCACCTTTATTGATTATAAAATCCACTCATCATGAAAATGCCAACACATTCTCTACCGTTAACGCCGGTCTACGTCCTCAGATACTCCGCATCATATTCAATGCCTTTCCCCTGGCCCTCAACGGTCCATTTGCTCACCAGCGTCTCCACAGGTTCTCAGCTCCTCCTGCTCTCTGTATGGTGCTTATGTGAACGTTATCTCCGTCTCAAAAGTTTGATTTAATTTTAGCATATAATTTCAGAATGTCAACCCTATTTTTGATAAATTATCACTTTAAACGGATAAACTTTTGTGTAAAGTCAGCATCTACTTTGCGGCTATCACTCCTACGTCAATTTATACGCCTTTTAGGCAAAGTGGCATGCTACCTGATGTCCCGTCCGAATCGATTTTAAAACCGGAGCCTCCTGTCTGCAGATATCTTTTGCCTGACTGCATCGATTGCAGAAAACGCAGCCTTTGATCTCTCCTGTCGGGCTCTGTGCTTCTCCTTCAAGAACATAAATATCCTTATCCGGGTCATCATAAATTGAAAAGACAGACCCTAACAGTGCTTTTGTATATGGGTGACGGGCATGCATTCGGAAGGCTGCTCCGTTCATGATTTCGACAATTCGTCCAAGGTACATGACAACAACCTGCTGGCTGAAATTCTCCACAAGGGCAAGGTCGTGACTGATAAACAAAATCGCATAGTTTGTTTCATCCTGATGCTCCTTCAAGAGTGCCATGATTTCCTGCTGAATAGACACATCCAGAGCACTGGTGGCCTCATCACAGATCAAAACCTCCGGATGCAGTGCAATGGCTCTTGCAATGGCAATTCGCTGCAGCTCGCCTCCGGACAGCTGATGGGGATATTTGTCAAAATATTCCTCACCGAGATAAACACGTTTCAAGGAATAATACGCCATCTCTCTGGCTTCTTTTTTACTCTTCTTTTCGAAATGGATCCAGGCCTCCATCAAAAAAGTACCGATCTTCATTCGCGGACTGAATACATTGGCCGGATCCTGAAAAATCATCTGGACATTTCTGCGGTACTCACGGAGTTTTTCCCCCCGCAGTGCAATATTCCGGCCATTCTGCATCCCGCCAATAGGCTCATTTTTATAATAGATCATCCCATCTGTCACCGGTTCAAGCAGCGTTACCATCCTGGCCAGCGTACTTTTACCGCAACCTGATTCACCCACAATGGCTGTGCAGATGCCTTTATGCAAAGACAAACTCACATTATCAACCGCACGAAGGGTTTTATGATAGCGCAAATCAAATGTCTTACTTACATTTTCCAAACGTATAATTTCCTGATTATTCTCCATCTGTCTCTCCCTGCAATTTCGGTACAACTGTCAGCAATTTCTTCGTGTAATCATTCTCTGGTTGATAAATCACCTGTTCTCTCGTTCCGAATTCCTTTAACTCCCCGTTCTGCATCACCGCAATGTAGTCTGCCATCTTGGATGCAACCCCCATATTGTGGGTAACGATAACAATAGCTGTTCCCATCTTATCACGCAGATCCATCATCTGCTTGACTACCTGAGCCTGAACCGTCACATCCAATGCACTGGTAGGCTCATCCGCCAGCAGCAATTTCGGGTGCATGCTCATCGCCATGGCAATGGCCACACGCTGTTTCATACCGCCGGACAGCTGAAAAGGATAGGCATTCATCACATGCTTTGTATCCGGCAGTTTCAAGGTTGCCAGCATTTTCTTGGCGATTTCATAGCCCTGCTTTTTTGTCATGGACTGATGACACCGCAGCGTCTCAACATACTGATCGCAGACCTTTCGCCTCGGATTCAGATAATCACCGGCATTCTGAAAAATCATGGCCATGCCCTCCCCACGGACATGACGCAGCTCTTCTGCCGTCATCGCCGCCATATCTTTTTCACCAAAAAGGATCTGTCCCGATGCCAGCTCTCCGCCTGCGGGCAGCAATCCGATGGCAGCACGGATGAGCGTTGACTTGCCGCTTCCGGATTCCCCGACGATGGCAACAATTTTGCCCTCAGGCACAGCAAAACTGACATGTTTTACTGCTTCTTTTGTATTCTGATAAATAATACTGACATCCATCAGTTCCAAAACGTTCATCCCGTGCTCCTCCTTTTAAGGATTAAAATTCATTCGTATTTTGTAACTGTTCAGAGCCAAGCAAAATTTCAAAAACAGGTATAAAATGCTTGCATTTTTAAGACTGTTTTTGAAATTTTATTTGGCGGATACGCCACACCGACGAAATGCGTAGCATTTTGGAGGTTAGCTCTGAACAGATACCGTATTTTTACTCTACGGTAATATCTTTTGTGATAAAGTAATAATCCGCCACCGGCTGATTGGCATTTTTCACCTTTGCCGCTGAAACCATATTCAGATAGGAATTGGTTAGAAACAGATTGGCTGCATCATCATTGAGCACCTGTGATGCCTCAGCGGCCAGTGCATAACGGTCTTCTGTCTTAAATGTCTCAGACATCTTTCTGACAATTTCATCAATCTTGTCATCCTGGAAACCGGTCAGATTCTTTTTGCCGGATGTGCCAAGTCCTGTATACATTGTCTCAAGCCAGATCTGCGGATCGCCTGTCGGTGCAGAATTATCATTGGCTGTATACAGATCAAAATTGCCCTGTGTCTGGTAATCAGAAAGATTTTCGACAGAAAGAATTTCCATATGGATACCGACATTTTTCAGATCAGACTGAACAGCGGTTGCAAGAATAGCTGAATCTGCGGAGCCATGATCAGCAGCCTGAAGATAATTCAGCACTAATTCAGAACCATCCGGCATTTCACGGTAACCATCGTTGTTCACATCCTTATAACCGGCATTGTCAAGAATCTCTGCTGCTTTTGCCTCATCATATGTATAGGCTGTGATCGTATCATTGCCAAACGGTGTGGAATCTGAGTAGGCGCTGTGTGCGGCACTTCCCCCGATCAAATCGGCATAGGCATCCCTGTTCACCGCATAAGAAACCGCTTTGCGCAGTTCAAGATCATGCAGCGGACTCGTCTCTGCCTGATTCATATACGCCACATTGACACGCGGACTGATGATGGATGAGACATTGTAGGCTTCATTGTCTGTAAACAGAGTCACACTTGTATTGTCAATTGTATTTGTCAGATCAATTTCCCCTGACTGGATAGCCATCGCTCTGGCATCGGCGTCCGCAATCTGTGTCACTGTAATGCTATCAAGACCGGCTGTGCCATCCCAATAGGTTGGATTCGCCGCAAGCGTGACTGTCTGTTCAGGTGTAAAACCGCTGACCACATAAGGGCCTGTGCAGACAGGCGCTGTCTGAATCGTTTCTTCACTTTCAGTTGTATCGATAATATCAAATACCGGCTCAACGAGATTGTTTAGAAGGGCAGCATTGGCTTCTGTCGTTTTAATCGTCAGATCCTGTCCATCGGCCTCCATACTGTCAACCTTCAGATATTCTGCCGCACGGTCATTCATGGAAATTGCCCGCTCAATCGACGCTTTTACCGCTTCTGCATCCACGGCCTTGCCGTTACTGAACATCACGCCTTCACGAATATGAAACTTCCATGTCGTTTCATCTACATTCTCCCATGAATCTGCCAGGCAGGCCTCCACCTTCAGTTCATCATTCAGCTTCACAAGTGATTCGCCCACACCAAGACGACTCAGAACCCAGCCATTATAGTTGTTTGCCGGATCCAGATCTGAGGTAATCCAGAAAAATGCCACATTAATATGCTTGCCGTCCTCTGCCTCTTGTGTTCCCTTTGTCTGTCCTTCAGCACTTTCCGTTGTCTGATTTGCGGCTGAATCCGCTGTCTTCGCCGACTGGCTGCCGCCACATCCTGATAAGATACCGCAGGCCATCGTAAATGCCATTGCAATCGCAGCAATTTTACTTAATTTTCCCTTTTTCATATATAAATTCTCCCTTCAACATATCTTTATTACTCTATAGCCATTCATTTTGCTTTCTATAATTAAAACCCACGCATCACTCTTCGAAGGCTATTTGTGCCTTTTTCCTATGATGAATAATGAACGGCCTCAATTTTCTTTCGGATCCAGTATGTCTCTTAAACTATCTCCTAAAAGATTAAATACAATCACTGTTATAAAAATCGCCAATCCAGCAAACAGCATGATCCATGGTGCTGTCTGCAAATATGATTTGCCCTCGTAGAGCATATAGCCCCATTCCGGTGTCGGCGGCTGTGAAGCCAGACCGAGGAACGACAGACCAGCCAGAGCCAGCATCATGCCGCCCACATCCAAGGTCGCCATAATGACCACTTGGGGAACGATATTCGGCAGTGCATATCGGAACAGAATCCCTGCTGTTCCGACACCGCCGAACCTTGCTTCGGTAATGTAATCTTTGGTACGAATGACGGAAGCCAGTCCTCTGGCCATTCTTGCGTACTTCGTCCACCAGACAAAAGACAGGGCAATCACTGTATTCAAAAGTCCCGGGCCCATCATTCCCACAATAGCAATGGCAAAAACCGTGTCCGGAAATGCCAGCAGAATATCCGTCAGACGCATGATCACTGTATCCAGAAGTCCGCCGAAGAATCCCGATACAATGCCGACCACCGTTCCCAACACGGATACAATTGCAATCATGATAAAGGTTAATATAAAGGAATTGCCCGCACCGTACAAAATTCTTGACAGCACATCTCTGCCCACATTGTCTGTACCAAACAGATGGCTGCCGCCCGGCGCGGATAATTTAGCCGCATAATCAGTTGCCAGCGGATCATAAGGTGCAAAATATTTGCCGAAAAAAGCAATAAAAAGGACAAGTGCAACTGCTGCAAGGCAGCAATAAAACCGGAGCCATTTGCCTTTCTCTGTCTTTGCCGGTCTGAACCAGGATTTTCGTGGCTGCGACTTTCTCTCTCTCAGGCGGATTTTCGTGGCTTCACTCATTTAATCCACCCTCTTTCTCAGTCGAATCTGAGGGTCCAGACATCTGTAAGAGATATCGACGATCAGATTCACTGTCACATAGATAATCGCCATCCAGATGACATATCCCTGAATCAGCGGATAATCTCTGACACGGATAGCTTCCACAACCATGTTGCCGATACCCTGCCAGGAAAAAATCGTTTCAATAATCGCCGCACCGCCCAGCAGATGTCCCACTGACAAGCCAAGCAGTGTAATGATCGGAAGGATGGCATTCGGCAGCACATGCCCCCAGATAATCCTGCGCTCCGGTATGCCTCTGGCTCTTGCACCGATCACATAGTTGGCATTCAATTCCTCCAGAAGTGCCGCACGGATCTGTCTGGCATAACTGGAGATCATCGGAATTGTCAGGGTGGCAACCGGAAGGATCATTCCCCCAATCGAATCCGTGCTGACAACCTTAAACCACCCCAGCCGAACTGCAAATATATACATCAGCAAAAGCGCCAGCCAGAAATTCGGCATCGAGACACCGAAGAATGACAGGAAACGTATGATATAATCTGCCGTTTTATTCTTCTTAACCGCAGAAAGAACACCTAACGGAAAAGAAATCAGAATCACAGCAACAAGAGAAACCCCCGCCAGCTTCAAGGTCATCGGCAGCTTCCTCGTCATCTGTGTCCACACAGACTCTCCGAACTTAGATGATTCACCGAGATCACCGTGCAGGACGTTGCCAAGCCACCGTCCGTACTGGATAAGCACCGGATCATTCAGCCCCATCTCTTCCCTGGTCTTTTCAAGCAACTCTGATGACGGCATCATGCCCATGGAAACATATTTCATCTCCGCCGCATCACTGGGTGCTGCCTGAGTGATCATAAAGGTTAGAAAGGTTACTCCCAGAAGGACAACCACAAGCTGTACCAGTCTTTTTAATATGTATTTGACCATTCCATGTCACCTACTTAACAGCGTAAATCATAAAATGATCGATGACCTGATGATCTTTGCCATGCTCGTCCTCAAATCTGCTTCTGTCCACTTCTGTTTCCAGACCTTTAACCCCCATCTCAAGCAGCAGATTGATGTCCCACTGAGGACGCTTTTCTCTGCTGAGAGGCAAATCTCTTGCCACATTGTTGATAATATTTACATCCACATTCTCGATATATTTATGTTCATCGCCATGATGGATCTGTCGGATCTCATATTCCTGACGATATTCCTCATCATAATAATGCAGATAATAATTGCCGTCGTAATTCAGAATACAGCCGCCCTTTTTCAGTACACGCAGCCATTCCTTGTATGCCTTTTCCGGATACTCCAGATTCCATGTGAGATTTCTCGTAACGATCATATCAAAGGTTTCATCTTCAAAAGGCAGCTTCTGGGCATCTCCCTGAACAAACTCCGCTGTTACACCGGCAGAAGCCGCGTTCTGCTTTGCCTGATTAAGCATTCCGTCAGAATAATCAAATGCGGTCATCTGACAGCCCCTCTGACCAAGCATCATTGTAAAAAAACCCGGTCCGCATCCAAGATCCAGCACTTTGGGATTGTCCGCCTTTGGAAGATATTTGTCCAACAGCGTCTTCCAGTAAGTCCCCTCTTTCTGTGCATCCTCCATTTCTTCCATAACAGACTTGGAATAACCATCCGCACGGGTATTCCAATAAGATCTGATTGTCTCAAGCTGTTCCATATGTCTTCTCTCCATTCTGTTTTCCGGCAAAAAGTAAAAAGAAAAGCATTCCCGTTTCAAATAATGAAAACAAGGAATGCTTCGTACATTCTATAGTTATCCCATCCGGATAACCTTCTGCCATTTCATTTCGTCTCATCTGTAAAAAAATCATCTGCCCGCTTCGTACCGGCAATTTCAATAAAAATATCATATCATGCAGCGGTACTTTTGTCAATTAACGTGCTTATACGTTTTTAACATAGAGTCATTAAACATAAAAACCAGAGGCAGACTACAGATTACTCTCTTTCTGACTGACGCTTGTTCGCAGCCAATTGCCGATATTGGTCAGGCAAAACAGGACGACAATCAAAAACAAACCAGGGATCATGATGATCCACCAGGCTTTCGTCATCAATGCTTTATCAGACAATGACAACAGACTTCCCCAGGAAATCTGTTCACAATTTATTTACTCATGCGGTTGTTGTGTTTCCTCCACCGTATATTCCTCAATTTCTGTCTTTGTCACCTGTTTGATATGCTTCTTTTTCAGACGCAGATATACGAATTCCCGAAAAATAGTATAAAACACGGACAACAGCGGAATAAAAACAAGCATACCTACAATTCCCATAAGGTTTCCACCGATCGTAACTGCTGCAAGAACCCAGATTGACGGAAGCCCTACCGATTCACCCACAACATGAGGATAGATCAGATTTCCCTCAATCTGCTGCAGCACCAGAAATACTATAATGAATAAAATCGCCTGTTCCGGACTTACCATAAAAATCAAAAAGCTTCCCACTGCACATCCGATGAAAGCCCCGAAAATTGGGATCAATGCGGTAAACGCAATCAAAATCCCGATCAAAAGTGCATATGGCATCCTCATAATACTCAATATAACAACAAACATACAGCCGAGGATCACGGCTTCCAGACACTGACCTGCAAGAAAATTTGCAAATGTCCGATAAGTCAGAGAACAGACTTTAAGAAAAGCATCTGCTTTTTTCCTTGGAAGAAAAGCGAAAATTACTTTTCGGGTCTGCACGTGCAGCTTCTCCTTCTGAAAAAGAACATAACAGGCAAATGAAAATGCAATAAAAAAGGTTGCCAATCCACTGACTATGGAACCCAATGCTGACATTGTGGTATTCATCATATTTCCTGCACCGTTTCCAAGAAAGCTTATCCCCCACTTGATTGCCTGATCCGAATTAAACTGTACCTGATCTACCAGCTTCATGACTTCCTGGTTATTATGAGAAAATTCCCGGATCCAGCTTTGCATCTGCGGAATAAAATCTACAATGCTCATCATCAGGGTTCCCATTGTCCGCGTAAGCTGCGGAATCACCCCGAACATCACCAGTACGATTACACCAACCGCCAATATGATTGTAAGGAGCAGACTTATCGGTCTTGCCAGTTTTACGACTATCTTATTTTCTTTTTTTACTCTTCCGAAAATTTTCTTTTCCAAAAAGCTCATTGGCACGTTGGTCACAAATGCGATTGCTCCGCCAAGTACAAAGGGAAACAGGATCCCCCATATTGCTTTCAGCACATCGAGCACCACATCAAATTTCCACAGGACAACCACAAGAAATGCTGTAAACACAATAAGCTCCCTGATTTTTTTTATAGCAATTTTGCTTAAATCCACTATCTTTCTCCTCTTTTTCTTAATTTCATACGTATCCATTTAAGCAGCTGAATGATTGGAAGACTTGCAAAAGCATATAAATATACACATCCAAGCTGCATCAGATTCAAAGTTTCCACTTTAAATAAGTTATGGAAACCAGGAACCGTCAGTACTGTTGTAATGAGTACTGCACCTAACACAAATGCTCCCTGAAGCCACTTGTTATGAAAGAGACCTTTTGTAAAAATGACCGGATGATCTGATTTGCAATTATATCCATGAAACAAACGTGCCAGACAAAGAGTTCCAAAAGCATACGTGCTTCCAAGCAATGTACCATTCTGGTTGTATCCTGTCAAAAAACTGATCATTGTCATTGCTCCAATTACCAAACCTTCCAGACCGATTTTGCTAAGAAAATCTTTTGTCAATATCGACTCATCTGCCAATCTCGGTTTTTCACTCATCACTTCACTTCTATCCGGCTCTAAGCCTAACGCAATTGCCGGAAGACTATCCGTCAAAAGATTAATGAAGAGTAAATGTACTGGTGCAAATGGCACCGGAAGTCCTGCAACCGATGAACAAAGAACGGTTAAAATTGCTCCGAAATTTCCTGACAAAAGAAACTGTATCGCATACTTGATATTCTGATATAAGTTTCGTCCATTTTCCACTGCTTTTACGATTGTTGCAAAGTTATCATCTGTAAGTACCATCGCTGCTGCATCTTTCGCAACTTCCGTTCCGGTCATTCCCATTGCAACACCAATATCTGCCTGCTTTAATGCCGGTGCATCATTGACACCGTCTCCTGTCATTGCCACAATCATTCCTCTTTCCTGCCAAGCCCGAACAATGCGGATTTTATGTTCCGGTGACACTCTTGCATACACAGAAATATTTGGGACAAATTCTTTGAGTTCCTCGTCACTCATATTTTCTATATCTGCCCCTTCACAGGCTTCCGATAAATCATGTAATATTCCAACTCTCTTTGCAATTGCTGCTGCTGTAATTTTATGATCTCCGGTGATCATAACCGGTCGAATTCCCGCTTTTATACATTCCGCTACCGCAGCTTTTGATTCTTCTCTCGGAGGATCCATCATCGCAATCAAACCAAGAAATACTAAGTGATCCTCATCTTGTATCGTTAATGTGTGATTCTTAGGAATTTCACGATAGGTAAAAGCCAATACTCTTAAACCTTCCATCGAAAATTCCTGATTTTGACGTTGTATTTTTTCTTTATCTTCCTCAGTAATTTTTCGAATTCCCTCTTTCGTCCAGATTTGCTCTGTACGTTCCAGGAGCTTGTCGACTGCACCTTTTACAATCATTTGATTTTTACCATCTATCAGGTGAAGTGTTGACATCATCTTTCGATCACTGTCAAATGGCAGTTCTCCATTTCTTGGATAAAGCTTTCTTACGCTTGCCGCCTCTATCCCATATCGACTTCCAAGATTAATCAATGCTGTTTCTGTTGGATCTCCAATTTCTACTCCATTTTCATTTGTCGAATCATTACATAGAATACTGTAATTTAAAAGACATTTTTGTGCCTGATCTGATATATCAATTGCCTCTGCTGAAATTCTTTTTCCATCTATATAATAATCTTCAACCGTCATTTTATTCTGTGTGAGCGTTCCTGTCTTATCCGAACAAATAATAGAAACACTTCCAAGTCCTTCTACCGCCTGTAGTTTACGAATGATTGCATGCTCTTTTGCCATCTTCTGTGTTCCGAAAGAAAGTACAATTGTCACGATAGAACTTAGCGCTTCAGGAATTGCTGCTACTGCAAGTGCTACTGCAAACATAAATGCACTGCTGATCTTTTCACCGCGGAACA
>OLOI01000694.1_pt1 | contig 32779 bp, 29 predicted proteins | sample 1672131 | NCBI WGS metagenome assembly OLOI01 (sample SAMEA3136651, study PRJEB25190) | human gut metagenome
GCATCTTGGGCATCACGTAATTCACGTCTGAGACGGGCAATTTCCTTCTGCTCATCAGATGCATAATTACCAGAACCACGAACAGGAATATCACCGGATTCCCGGAAGTCTTTCAGCCACTTTGTTAATGTGCTGTATCCGATGCCAAGATTTTCTGCACATCCACGTACTCCGAGATCTTTGTGATCCTGATAGTACTGGACTGCATCAAGTTTAAATTGTTTGTCATGTTGCTTTGCCATATGAGATCCTCCTTCAGCATGCCTCTATTGTATCATGCTTATGTGTATTTGGAATTTCTCATTTTGGCTTGTACTATTTATATTCTAGCACCAATATGAAAACTGCTATAATGGTGAATGGTGATTCTTCCGGACATATTTATTTGCGTTATTGGAAGGCTATCTGTTTATGGAAATATTCAAAAAGAGAAAAAAACCTCTATACAGAATGCATGATTGTTATTTTATGGCATCTTTTAATTGCTTTTATTTTTCCGGCACTTTCCAGCAGCGCAACTTTCTCTGGGCTTACACAAGATGTCTGGTTTTATAATATTTTTACAATTAATGATTATGCAATGTTATTCTTTACTGGAATTATATTTGCAAAATATAATATTTTTGCTACTTGGAATTCTCTTTTTGATCATATGACCAATATTGAAAAATTTATTTTTTCCAGTACAGCGCTTTGTGTTTGCGCCTATACCAGAGTGTTTATTTCCTCTACTTCTTTTGATATATTGCTCGTACCAATTTTTTTACTTGCTGCAATTACTATTATTAATATGTTTTCACATTTAGGAACTGTCTTCGCTTATATTGGAAAACATAGTACCAATATCTGGCTTACGCATTCTTTTTACTGCTATTATTTCGGTCCATTTGCGAAACTGGTATATAAATCCAAAAACTTTATCATTGATTATCTGGTTCTTTTGGCATTATCTCTGGTCACAAGCATATTACTTAATCTATTTTTGGAATATGTCAAAGTCTGTTATCAGCATATTCATACTTTATTACTTCCACGGCCTGCAAATTAATGCAGTCCCTTTTTTATATGAGGTATACAAGTTCTCTGCGCGTCTTGACATTTCCCTAGCCCAAGTATATAATCCTCTTATGTTCACATTCTTTTAATGGAGGTGAGTACATGAACATTCAAGAAAGTGATATTTTGAACTTAATCATAACAAATACATACACCAATCAGCGAAGGCTTGCCGAAGTATCCGGTCATTCCCTCGGAATCGTCAACCGTTCCATCCGGCAGCTTATCAGCGAAGGCTATCTGGATGAATCCATTCATCCGACAGAAAAAGCCGTTTCCGAAATTCAGGAATCAGCTCCCAAAAGAGCCATCATCCTTGCCGCCGGATTTGGTATGCGGATGGTCCCGATCAACACTGAGACTCCGAAAGGCTTATTAGAAGTTCACGGTGAGCCGTTGATCGAACGTCAGATCAGACAGCTTCATACAGCCGGTATCCATGAGATCTATGTGGTTGTCGGATTCATGAAAGAGCAATATGAATACCTGATCGATGACTATGGCGTGGAATTGATCGTCAATGCGGATTATGCATCAAAGAACAATCTGCATTCTCTGTATCTGGCACGGGAACATCTAGCTAATGCTTATATTATTCCATGCGACATCTGGTGCGACTGCAATCCGTTCCAGAAACACGAACTTTACTCCTGGTACATGGTCAGTGATCTGGTCGATAACGACAGTTCCGTCCGCGTCAACCGGAAGCTGGAATTAACTACAATTTCCCATTCATCCGGTGGTAATTCGATGATTGGAATCAGTTATCTGCTGAAGAAAGATGCCGATATAATCAGGGAACGGCTCATCCGCTTTGATGCTGACCCACGATATTACAATAAGTTTTGGGAAGAAACTTTGTATGGAAAAGGGAAAATGATGATTCCAGCAAAGGTCGCCCATGCTTCCGATATCGTTGAGATCAACACTTTCGAACAGCTCCGGGAATTAGACAGTCATTCCAATCATCTACAGTCCGAGATTCTTGAAATCGCCGCTGCCGCATTACATACAGAACTAGATAATATTTCTAATATCACAGTATTAAAAAAAGGAATGACCAACCGTTCTTTCCTTTTCGACTGTAACGGCACCAAGCACATTATGAGAATTCCGGGCGAAGGGACCGATCAGTTGATCAACCGTCGTGAGGAAGCACAGGTCTATCAGGTCATCAAAGACAAAGGTCTTTGTGACGACATTGAATATATCAATCCAGAAAATGGCTACAAACTTACCCGTTTCCTCGAAAATGCCCGTGTATGTGACCCGGATAATCTGGATGACCTCGCCAAATGCATGAAGAAATTACGGCAGTTCCATGAGATGAAATTAAAAGTCAATCACCGTTTTGATGTCTTTAAACAGATTGAATTTTACGAAAGCTTATGGAACGGACAGCTCTCTGTATACCGCGATTATAAAAAGACAAAAGAACAGGTATTTTCTTTACAGTCTTATATCGAAAAATACAAAGAAGAAGAGGTTCTCACACATATCGATGCCGTACCGGATAACTTCTTATTTACAACAGATGCTGACGGAAATGAAGATATCCGTCTGATCGACTGGGAATATGCCGGAATGCAAGATCCGCATCTTGACATTGCCATGTTCTGTATCTATTCCCTATATAATAAGGAACAGGTGGACCGGCTCATTTCCCTTTATTTCCCGGAAGGATGTCCGGACACCACACGTATCAAGATCTACTGTTACATTGCCGCAGCCGGACTTCTCTGGAGTAACTGGTGCGAATACAAGCGTCATCTCGGCGTTGATTTCGGCGAATATTCCTTACGCCAGTATCGTTATGCCAAAGAATATTACCGGATCGTACAGAAGGAGGAAATATAACACTATGCATACTGTAAAAAGAGCAATCATTATGGCTGCCGGATTCGGTTCCCGAATGCAGCCTGTCACACTGACAACCCCGAAGCCGCTCGTAAAGGTCAATGGTGTCCGCATGATCGACACCGTGATAGAGGGGTTACACCATAACGGGATTCAGGAGATCTATGTTGTCGCAGGATATCTGAAGGAACAGTTCTACAAACTGGAAACTCAGTATCCCGGCGTGACGGTCATCGAAAATCCTTACTATGATACCTGCAATAATATCTCCTCCCTGTATGTGGCACGCCGGCACCTGGATGATGTGATCATCCTCGATGGCGACCAGATAATCTACAACAATGCTATCTTACAACCGAAATTTGAACGCTCCGGATACAACTGTGTGTGGACCGATTCTGAGACTGACGAGTGGCTGCTGACATTAGAAGATGGAATCGTGACTTCCTGTAGCCGCACCGGCGGTGAATCCGGTTGGCAGCTTTACAGTATCTCCCGCTGGACGAAAGAAGACGGAGAAAAGCTCCGTTCTCATCTAGAACTGGAATTCGAGACAAAGAAGAACCGACAGATCTACTGGGATGATGTCGCCCTTTTCTGCCATCCGGAAGATTACCAGCTCGGCATTATGGAAATGCACAAAGACGATATCATAGAAATCGACGACATCAGAGAGCTTGCAGAGATTGATTCAATCTATCAGTCTTACGTAAAAGGAGGAAATGCATAATGAACAAATCAAAACAATCAGCAAAAAATCAGACAAAACCGCAAAGCCAAAACATCGACTGGATGATCACCTTACTGCCATTGGTCCTGATCATCGGACTGTGTATCCTCTTCTTCTGCCTGCCTGAGCAATCGAATGTGGTACTTGGCAAGATTCGCTTTTTATTCGGTGATACCTTCGGTGTCTACTATCTGATCATCGGACTTGGAATCTTTCTGATCTCCATCTATGTGGCATGCTCCCGCTATGGAACCATTGTGCTCGGTGCTCCGGATGAGAAGCCAAAATTCTCTTTCTTTGCATGGGGATCTATGATGTTTACCGCCGGTCTTGCCGCCGACATCCTGTTCTACTCCTTTTCTGAGTGGATCTTATATGCTTCTGATCCACATATCGCAGAACTGGGAAGTATCCAGGACTGGGCAAGTGTCTATCCGATCTTCCACTGGAGTCTGATTCCATGGGGATTCTATCTGGTTCTGGCTGTTGCATTTGGTTTTATGTTACATGTAAGAAAAAGGGACCGTCAGAAATATTCGGAAGCATGCCGCCCTATCCTTGGCAAATATACAGACGGTATCCTCGGACGCCTGATTGACTTGCTGGCAGTCTTTGCACTTCTGGCCGGTACCGCTACTACCTTCAGTCTTGCAACTCCTCTGATGGCGAGTGTCATCGGTGAGCTTTTCCACGTCGAACTGAACCGTACCGTTGTTACGATCATCATCCTGGTACTTACCTGCGTGGTATACACTTACTCTTTGCTACATGGTTTCAAGGGAATCAGCTTCCTTGCCAAGTCCTGCATTTATCTCTTCTTCGGATTGTTGGCGTATGTGTTCCTGTTCGGAGGCGAGACCAAATACATCATCGAGACCGGATTCTCTGCCATCGGACGTGTCGCACAGAACTTTTTCCAACTTGCAACTTACACAGACCCACAACGGACAACCTCGTTTCCACAGACTTGGACGATCTTCTACTGGGCTTACTGGATGGTATGGTGTGTAGCAACACCGTTCTTCATCGGTAACATTTCCCGTGGCCGTACCGTACGGCAGACAATCTTCGGCGGATATCTCTTTGGCTGTGGATCAACAATCATAAGCTTTATCATCCTTGGCAACTATTCTCTCGGGCAGCAGATTGCAGGTGTTGCAGATTATGTTGCAATGTATCAGAAAAACGGCGATTTGTATTCCATTATTATTGCGATCATCCGAACCCTTCCATGTGCGCCTCTGATCCTTGCATTACTGTTTATCACAATGGTTGCCTTTTATGCGACATCCTTTGATTCTATCGCATTGATCGGAGCCTGCTATAGTTATCACAAGCTTGGGGAAAATGAGTCTCCTCACAAGTTGATCGAACTGATGTGGTGCGTCCTTCTGATCGCACTTCCGATCGCACTGGTATTCTCCGACAGTTCGATGAGCAACCTTCAGTCGGTAAGTATTATTGCTGCATTTCCGATTGCTGCAGTGATTGTTCTTATCACATTCAGTTTCCTGAAGGATGCAAAAAAATATCTGCTGGAAACCGAGAAATAATACCTGACAAAAAGCAAGACAGTTTCCATCATCTGGAACTGCCTTGCTTTTTTGTTCTTTTATACTTTATTCGAATTTTCCATTATAGCCTGGATACTCTGCATGCCCCGTCACAATTTCCTGCCCGTCTGTCGTAATCTGTATTTTGTTACATCCATATGCATCCAGGAATGTATTGCATACGCTTCCCATGATCATATATTCTCCGGTACTTCCCATGGACTGGAGTTGTTTAAGGTACACCTGATTCAGATCGAGCTTTAATGCCTTTTCTCCATCATCTTCGGTCTCTTCAAAAGAATTAACCTGAACGTCCTCTGAAAGCATTCCCTTCTTCTTCAACTGAGCGATCAGATTCTCTGCTGATAATGCATCCACTTGTATCGTTTCCTGATCAAAGCCGTCTGCATTTTCATTTTCTGAGTAAATCGTCACACTGACCGACTGTTGCGCTTCTTCCATGTTCGTATCCTGCGAAGTCTGCTCATCGGACTTGGTTTCTAACGATTCCTCACCGGCATTATTCTCTTCTGTTTCCGCTTCCTGATCATCCGAAGATTTGGTATCTTCTTTTTTCTCATTCCCGATTTCGGTCTTTGCCTTGTCCTTTGCCGTATTATCCTTCGCTTCTTTTCCCTGACAGCCGACCACCAGACATCCGGCTAACAATGCAGTTAATACGATTGTACGCTTCTTCATACTCTCCCTCTCCTTTCGTAACACTCTACAGTGAGTACATTGGTATGATATACTTCTCCATCAGGTTCATTCCGTAATTCTTTGATGTCGCCCATCCTTTTCCATTCAGATTCTCCTTCTGTCCAAGCCATTCCACATATGGTGCGCAGCCCTTTGTAACCCATTTATAACGGTTATCAACACATGTCTGCTTTAATGCTTCTGTCGACGCATATCCCTTCAGATGTTGTACCTGTGCCCGAATACCTTCTGCTACGCTCTTAAAGGATTCTCCTGCTATACCTCCGCCGGAAGCTCCAAGTCCCGCAAAGTTGAACTGCTCAATCTTCACATCCCCTCCGAACTGCAGATACCCTGTCTCATTCATAGCCTGTCCGAATACGACCTCTGGTTTTATGCCTTCGATCACTGCTTCGTCATATACGATCTGACAAAATGCTTCTATCGTCGGTGCATTTCCTTTCGTAAGTGCCTGTGTCGGATAATTTTTTCCACTTTTCTGGAACATTTTCACCATCTTATTTACTACTATTGTCTTATTGGTTCCCATGGCAGAAGTTCCCATGATTGAAGTCACGCCCTCATATCTCAGTGAGCCTTCCGGGGATTCTCCTGAACGCAAATAATACCATTTGCCATCAATCTGCTTATATCCTTTGAGCATGGCTCCTTCTACGCCATCGCTGTTCTTCGTCGGATTCAGATAATACTTTCCACTTGACAGGGTCATCCAGCCGGTGACCATCCAGCCATTCTGGTCAAAATAGTACCAGATGCTGTTTACTGATTTCCAGTTTGATTTCACATAACTTCCATCGGTATTATAATACATCCAGTGTCCGGAATACTGTACCCAGCCAGTCTTTGTCACATTCTCCGGTTCCTGCTTCTTATCTTTTATCCAGACTCCAGACGCATCCACGTAGCTGCCATCAATCCATGTATCCGCTGCCATCTTACCATTTTTATCGAAATAATAGCATTTGTTATTGATCCATTTCCAGCCATCCGCTACTCTTGCGCCATTGCTTTCCATGTAATACCAACTTCCACTTACCTTCTGCCAGCCTGTTATCATCCAGCCATTCTGGTCAAAATAATACCATTTATTTCCTATGTATTCCCAGTCGGATCTTGTATAGGTTCCATCGCCATGACGGTACCACCAGCGGCCCGATGACCGAATCCATTTATCTGGTTCCTGCTTCTTATCTTTCACCCAGGCTCCGGAGGCATCCACATAACTGCCATCGATCCAAGTATTCGCTGCCATCTTTCCATTCTTATCGAAATAATAGCATTTGCTATTGATCCATTTCCAGTCGCTGCTTACCATGGCTCCATTACTTTCCATGTAATACCAGCTTCCTTTTACCTTCTGCCAGCCTGTTACCATCCAGCCGTTCTGATCAAAATAATACCATTTACCTCCTATGTATTCCCATCCGGATCTTGTATAGCTTCCATCTGCATGACGATACCACCAGCGGCCCGATGACTGGATCCACTTATCTGTCTCTTTCTGCTTGTCTTTTACCCAGGCTCCGGAGGCATCCACATAATACTCTCCGATCCATGTATCGACTGCCATCTTTCCATTCTTATCGAAATAATAACATTTGCTATTGATCCATCTCCAACCGTTACTTACCATGGCTCCGCTGCTGTCAAAGTAATACCATGTATTACTGATCTTCTGCCAGCCTGTTTTCATGGCTCCGCTTGATTGCAGATAATACGTCTTTCCATTCAGTGTCAGAAATCCGGTCTGCATGATCCCGTTCGCATCAAAATGATACCAGAGATTCTTGATTAGTTTCCAGCAGTTCTTCACATAAGAACCGTCATAGTTCTGATACTTCCACTGACTGCCTGATTGTACCCATTTTCCTACATAGCCGCTAGTATCAAGATAGGTAATAATTCCTTTGGCATCAGCTTCTCCTAATTTCTTAAGTTTGGCATCTGAACTCAGATAGTTATTATAATCACTCTGATTGCTCAGATATGCATGTTCTACAATGATTCCCGGGAAGCCGGCTCTTTTACTCTGCTGGATCACATAATAATAATCCTGTACCGAATTATCCGGATATTTACTTGATGTTGAATTCTGAATCTTAGCACCTCTGTTATATAAGCCTAATTTCACCAGTTCATTCTGAATATCCGTTGCAAGAGCCTTGCCCTGCGCTCCTATATCTGCTCTGTAATTACTATTCGGATAATATACTTCTGCACCTTTTGCACTTGCCGTGGCTGAATTCAGATGAATACTTACAAACAGATTTGCTTTCTTTCCGATTGCATACTGAATTCTGTTATACAGGTCCGTACTTACATTTGTCGTATTTCCTACACTGGTATCTGTTTCTCTGGTCATATATACCTGGATTCTTCCATCCTTTTCCAGTGCTGCTTTGCAATATTTTGCGATCTTCAGTGTCAGATCTTTTTCATTTGCTCCGAATCCACTGGTTCCCGGATCGAATCCCCCATGTCCCGGATCCAGCACAACGATTACTTTCCCTGTAGAAGTTGTTCTGGCACCACTTTCCGCATAGACTGCAATTTCAGAATCCGAAGACCGCTGTGCGACTGCCTCTTCTACTACATCAGATATATCTGCATTCTCTGTCACTTCGCCGTCTTTTGTAATTGTCGTAAATGATACATCGGAATCGTTGGTCTCTTCCTGCGTATCGGAATCTTCAACGACCGCATCCGGCTCTGTCTCACAAGACTGGTTCACACCATATTTTCCTTCGATTCCGCATTTAGCAAAATCAAGGCTGTACATCTGTTCGTCCATTTCAAAATCCAGGCTCTCCAGACTGTAGATTCCACTTTCTGATTCGTCTGTATAATTCATCTCGAATACTGCCGTATCCGCATCGATTCTGGCTGCAGATACCGTCATTTCTTCATCCGTCACCGTATTCTTATACGTCAATACTGCATCTGTCAATGTATCTTTCGCTTGATAACCGGCCACAATTGTCTGTGTCCCCGGTGTATCAATTCTTGGATTACTAATTACGATATACTCCAATACCGGTTCTGACGTTCCACGATTCTCTGCTGCTGATACTTTTAATCCACATACCGAGGCAATCATCATTCCTATGCATGCCAAGGCTGCAATCCATATTTTTCCTGTCTTTTTCCGCATCTTTTCTCCTTTTTTTTACAAATTGCTATGTTTTTTCATTCTAACATTCTCAGAGTTAAAAGTCAAAAAATCCCGGGACTTAAAACCGCCCCGGGATATTCATTCTATTCTGTTTCGTGTTATTATTTGATCCAGACGCCGCTTCCGTTCATGTAGTACCACTTACCGCCGATCTTCTGCCAGCCCGTCTGCATCGCTCCGTTTTCATTCATATAGTACCATTTACCACTAATCTTCTGCCAGCCTGTAAGCATCGCTCCGCTTCCATTCATGTAATACCATTTGCCGCTGATCTTCTGCCAACCTGTAAGCATCGCTCCGCTTCCGTTCAGATAGTACCACTTACCACCGATTTTCTGCCAACCTGTCTGCATCGCTCCGTTTTCATTCATATAGTACCATTTACCACTGATCTTCTGCCAGCCTGTCAACAGATATCCGTCACTGTCAAACAGATACCAGATACCTTTGATCTTTTCCCATCCTCCGGCCGGATATTCGCCATTACCATAACGATACCACCAGCCATTTTCGTCCTGTATCCATTTTGATACTTCTGCATATTTTTTCGGAGTAATCGTCTCTGTGTAATCCTTATAACTGAAATCAATATCTACATCTCCATCGATTCCCGATACTCTTCCGGTTGCACAGCACTGCCATATATCTCTGTCTATTGTCTCCGTATAAGTATTGGCATATCTTGCGATCCATTTGTCTACATTTTTTAACTGTGTTACATCAATCAATGAGGAATACCAGTATTCATTGCAGTATAACATCGGCGTATAGCCTGCTCTTCTGATGTCCGTACAAAATGCTTTTGCAATTGCTCCAAGCTGATTTTTCCCAAGGTTCGACTGGCTCGGATCTTCCAGATCGAATACTACCGGATAAGATACCTGATATCCCTGCATCGTATTAATGATGTACTGAGCCTCTGCCTTTGCTTCATCGACCGTTTTCGCCTTACTGTACAGATAAACTCCAACCGGGATATCTACTGCATTCGCATTCTTCATATTTTGATCGTATTTTTTGTCTTTTACAAATTTCAGAAGATTGTTGCTTCTATATGAATAACCCAGTCTTACAATTGCGTATTCATATCCGTCATTCTTTACGGCTGACCAGTCAATATCTCCCTGCCACTCAGATATATCGATTCCTTTTATTGTTCCTGTCTCATGCCTATTATTGTCTACCCAATAGCCGTTACTGTTGAAATAGTACCATTTTCCCTTAATCTGACGCCAGGTTGACTTCGGATATGCCCCATTGCTGTATTGATACCACCAACCCTTGCTGTCCTGTTTCCAGCCTTCCTGTACATTTGCATATGTTGCAATTCCGTCTTCTGCAGTTGTCTCTTTCCCCATAGTTGATCCTGCCGTATTGGTTTCTGCTTCTGCATGCGCCGGAATGCTCATCGTACCTGCCATGAATGTAAATACCACGGCAACGATGATTCTTTTTACCCACTTGTATTGCATAATTGTCCCTCTTTCTCTTTTTGCCTTGCCTTTGTTTTCATATACGATAATGGCATATATCATTTTCTATGTCAAGAAACCGAATTTTTTTGAACAAATTATAGCACAGAAAAATTCTGATATAAAAAATTCTTTATATAAGAAAATCCCAGCACATAATGTGCTGAGATTTTCCCATGAGTATTTATATCCTCTCAATCATTCAATTATTTGATCCATACTCCGCTTGCGTTGAACCGATACCATTTGCCACCGATCTTCTGTCTTCCTGTTAACATTGCTCCGCTTCCGTTCATGTAATACCACTTACCACCGATTTTCTGCCAACCGGTTAACATTGCTCCGCTTCCGTTCATATAGTACCATTTTCCACCGATCTTATTCCAACCTGTCAGCATTGCTCCGCTTCCGTTCATGTAGTACCACTTGCCGTTGATTTTCTGCCAGCCCGTCTGCATTGCTCCGCTTGTATTCATGTAATACCACTTGCCGTTGATTTTCTGCCAGCCCGTCTGCATCGCTCCACTTGTATTCATATAATACCATTTGCCATTGATCTTCTGCCAGCCCGTCTGCATTATACCTTCTTTATCAAAATGATACCATTTTCCGGAAACCTTCGCCCAGTTATTGTCTACTCTCTTTCCATCATTTCCAAACCAGCTCCATGTGCCATTATCCCACTCAGCCCACATATTCGTCTGCTTAATTCCATCTCCATCAAAGTAGTACCATCCAAAGTCATCACCATAAGCGATTGGATAAGCACCATCTGTATAGCCAAAGTAGTACGCATAATCAAAGTAATACCAGTTGCCGTCTTCATCCTGCTGCCAGTCCGTTGCCAGATAACCATTTTCATCAAAAGCAAATAAGAATTCACATCCATCGGAAGGAAGTGTCACGGCAGCTATACAGTTTTTGTAATCTTTGTACTCTTCCCCTTTTAATGAGTAATAAGCAATACCGTCTTTTCTTTCCATATTAAACTCATCCGTATTCTCCAGATGTTTAGCGACGTGCTCTGCAGTGGCTACTTCACTTCCTACACCATTCTCCTGCTGCACTACTGCTTCTCCATTTTCTCCCGCATACGTAGTTACCGGCGCCTGTACCACTAATGTTCCAGCCATGATTCCGATTGCCGCAAGTTTTAACCATCTCTTTTTCATTGCAATTCCTCCTCATATTTGAAATATTTTAACTATATCCAGAATATCATATTTTTTTCTGACATTCAACAAAAGTCCGCCTTTTTTACTTATAATCTTTCGGACAATTCGGAAGTCCCGTATGATTCCATGCCATGCCAAACATACTGCTATATGTACTTTCAGACATCAGGAATGGTAATCCGATCATTTCCAGTGTGGAGATTCCCAACTGCGGATCTGTGATATACCACTGTCCGTTCACTCTTACCTCATTCCACTGGTGGGATGGATTGGAGGCTTTGCTGTTCGCATGTACATAATAGCAGCCGATGCCGATTCCGTCACAGAGTGCTTTTAACCCACGGGCATATCCCGAACACTGTGCTTCATGATATACTAGCGCACCCCATGCCGTATTCGCCCGGTTCTTACTCCAGTCTGCGGCATATGTACAATGACTCTCCAGATGCAGCATCGCCGTACGTACCTTCTGATAATCATTCATTGCACTGAAATTATAAGAACGGATGAATTTCTGTACCGCATCTGCTACCTGATCTAATTCTTTTTGTGTCAGAGACGGTCCATATACCGATCCCACATTATAGTTTCCTGCCGGATAAGATCTTCTGGTCTTTGTCCACACTCCGGAACCGTTGACATAATAGCTTCCGATCCAGGTATTGAACGCCATAGCACCCGAACTGTACATATAGTACCATTTATCGCCAATCTGATTCCAACCTGTCAGCATCGCTCCGCTTCCGTTCAGGTAATACCATTTACCGCTGATCTTCTGCCAGCCTGTTACTACTGATCTTCTGCCAGCCTGTCAGCATCGCGCCGCTTCCATTCATGTAATACCACATATTGCCGACCTTCTGCCAGCCTGTTGTCATGGCTCCGCTTTCTTTCAGATAATACCATTTATTGCCAATCTTCTGCCAGCCCGTTGCCATGACCCCATCCGCCTTAAAATAGTACCAGACATTTTTTATTTTCTTCCATTCCTTCTCTATTCTTCTTCCCTGATACTCCGTATTTTCTCCATCTAGATAGTACCAGGTATTACCGGATTGTTTCCAGCCGGTCTGGATCTTGCCTTCTGAATCAAAATAATAGGTATTGCCTGTTTCTTCATCTGTGTACCATCCATAATGTTTCACCGGATTCTCTGATTCTTCCGATGTTGTCTCATTCTGGGTTGTAAGATCCGGCGTTCCCGCTGTGTACACCTCTGTCTCCTGTTCATTTGCATATCCGTCTCCTGTCAACGTGTCCGCAAATGTAACCGTCGCAACTGTCATTGACAGTGCCAGCGATACCATCAAGCATTTTTTCACATAGTTCTTTTTCATATGTTATTCTTTCCCTTAAATATTAAGTAAAAATTCTTTTGTATCTTTATACTCTTTTATGTATTATCATACCATATTTTGTCAAAAAAATCCCAGCACAATACATGTGCTGAGATTTTATTTGCGATTCTTATTTTAATATACGACTACCGTTGTTCCTCTCGGAATGTTATTGTAGATCCATTTTGCATTGTCGATCTGTAAACGTACACAGCCATGTGACAGATGCATTCCAAGACGTCCGTCCATCAGTGTACCGTTCTTATTGTACAGTACGCTATGGAATAAGTAATTGCCATAGAACTGTGTATACCAGTAACATCTTGCTGAACCGGAATCAAAGTAGTATCCCTTGCCGCCGACGCGGAATGTTCCAGCTACTGTAGGCGAAGAAGAGGCTCCTGGTGAGCAGCTCCAGCTCTTGATCTGATTCCAGAATCCTGTTTTTCCAGTAAAGATACCTACCTGACATGTTGCACGGTTCACAAGGATCAAATATCCGGTGCTGCTTGAGTAAGCCTGCGCTTTCAATGCCATCTGTGAGTTAGCGGTTGGTTTCATTGCTCCGCTTGCACTTAATGTATACCCGTCAATCTTTGTATTCGCAGCCATGACTCCTTCGATTCCGCCATGAGAATCTTTGTTCTTATAGAAGTAATACCAGTAACCATTAATCTTCTGCCAGCCTGTTACCATGGCTCCATTACTCTTCAGATAATACCATTTGCCACCGAGTTTTGCCCAGCCCGTTGCCATTGCTCCGCTGCCGTTCAGATAGTACCAGCTTGATCCAATCTTCTGCCAGCCTGTTACCATGGCTCCGTTACTCTTCAGATAATACCATTTGCCGCTGACTTTTACCCAGCCTGTTGCCATAGAGCCGTTACTGTTCAGATAATACCAGCTTCCGTCAACTTTCTGCCAGCCTGTTGCCATTGCTCCGCTGCTCTTTAAGTAATACCATTTGCCGTTAATCTTCTGCCAGCCTGTTGCCATTACTCCGCTATTATTCAGATAATACCAGGCATTCTTTACTTTGATCCATCCTTTTGCCATGGAACCGTCGCTGTTCAGATAATACCAGGTATTGTCAACCTGCTGCCAGCCTGTCACCATGGCTCCGTTATTATCGAAGTAATACCAGATATTCTTCACTTTCTTCCAGTCATTCTGTACCATAAGGCATGGATATTCTTCATTTTCCCCATCCAGATAATACCAGACAGAACCAAGCTTTTTCCAGCCTGTCTGAAGAACACCGTCTGTCGGATCTGCATAATACCAGCCTTCTACATGAAAAGCCCAGCCCTTCTGCAGTCTTCCTTCTGCATTAAAGCTATAATACTTTCCGTCAATTTCTTTGACCGCATCTGTTACCATTGCTCCCGGATACTCTTCATCTTCTCCATCGAGATAGTATTTGATGCCGTCTCTTGTCTGCCAGCCTGTCTTGATGTTGCCTTCCAGATCATAGTAATAAGTCTTTCCGGTCTCTTCATCTGTATACCAGCCGTAATGTTTTACCGGATTTTCCGGTTCGGATTCTCCCGGAGTTGTGGTTCCCGGTTCTGTTGTCCCTGGCTCCGTGGTTCCTGGTTCTGTTGTCCCTGGCTCCGTGGTTCCCGGTTCCGTCGTTCCCGGAGTTGTAGTTCCTGGTTCTGTTGTCCCCGGAGTTGTGGCTCCCGGTTCTATTGTTCCATTCTCTCCTGAACCCTGCTCATTCGTGTACGTATCCTTTGCTGTATCAGCAAACGCAACTGTCGAGAACGTCATAGAAAATGCCAGTGTCAAGGCCAGACATTTTTTTACATAATTCTTTTTCATATGCGCACTCCTTCCTTTCTATGTATTATACAGAGAACCTGCCACTGACAGTCTCTCCTGCATACTTTGGTATGCAAGAAATTATACTGTCGGCTTTTTCTCGTGCATATTCAAGTGTTAAAAGTATCTTCTCACCATTGCCAAATGATTTTTAGAATCCCAGCTTTCATAATACTGAACACTCTGAATAATGGTTCCATATTTGCTGTTCAGTGCATGCATCAGCATTCCTTTTCCAAGATATAATGCCACGTGATCATAAGAGTAACCGTTCGAATATACCAGTACATCTCCTGGCTTCCACTCTTTCATCTTATTGATATTTACAGGGGTTCCTCCCGTTGCCTGCTGTTGTGAAGTTCTCGGAATCGTTACCCCGCTTAAATAGCGCACTGCCCATTGTGTAAATCCGCTGCAATCCCATCCAAGTGTTGAACTGCCTCCATATACGTATGGTATTGTAGTATATTTCTTTATTTCTTCAATCTTTTTATCTATCTCTGACAGATCATACGCTTTTCCATCTTCTTTGATGGTCCAGCCATCGATTTCTACATTTACTGCTTTGCTTCCATATGATGCCCCGGCATTGTTGTTTTCATCGTTTTGCAGATAAAAATAATATCTACTGTTATTGATCTCTTTCCAACCGGTTACCATGGCTCCACTGGTTTCAAAATAGTAATCATACTTTCCGATATGACTCCAGCCTGTTATCATAACTCCGCTGCTATTTAGATAATACCATGTATCTCCAAACTGCAGCCAGCCGGTTGTCATCGCTCCGCTCTCTTTCAAATAGTACCACCTATTATTGATTTTCTGCCAGCCTGTCTGCATTGCTCCGCCTCTGTTCATATAATACCAGATATTTCTGATCTTCTGCCAGCCCGTCTGCATCGCTCCGCTTCCGTTCATGTAGTACCATTTTCCATTCACTTTCTGCCAGTCTGTCTGCATGATTCCTTCCTCATTCAGATAGTACCAGATCTTTCCAAGCTTTAGCCAGCCGGTTACTCTTGCACCGCTTTCTTTCATATAATACCAATTGCCATCCAGTTTCTGCCAGCCGGTCTGCATATAACCGCTGTTGTTAAAATAGTATGTTGCATGATTGATTTCATGCCACTCATTCTGTGCCATCAGTCCTTTATATTCTGCATTCGCACCATCCAGATAATACCAAGTCTTTCCAAGCTTTAGCCAGCCGGTCTGCATTGCTCCGCTGCTTTTAAAGTAATACCAGCCTTCTGCTCTCTTATGCCAGCCTGTTACCATATAGCCAGAGGCATTGAATCCGTAATTCACACCATTGATCTCAACGATCTCATCTTTCGGCCATGTACCATCTTCATATGCGTACCACCAGCCTTTGTTATTTTTGATCCATTTTCCTTTTTTTGCCACTGCTTTTGACTGTATCTGTGTCTGTTCTGCAGGTTTGTCACTTTGCAGTGTCTCATTCTCATCTGTTGTATTCTCTGTATTCTGATCTTCTTCTGATCTTACGTCGTCTGTTGTATTTCCGGATATGTCGTTCTTTTCTTCTGTATTTTGATCTTCGTTCTCTATACTTTCTGTCTGCTGATTATCTTCCGCCACAGTGGAAACAGCACTTGCATTCGCTGTAACAGCCGGAACCGCTGCATAACCTATTACATTCGGCTGTAAAAGGATCATGCTCGCAGCGATTAGACATCTGTATGCGTTTTTCTTCATCCTTTTTCTTTCCTACTTTCTATTCTTAATTGTACATCTTATGTATTATACCACAGTTTTCCAATATACTAAAGAACGGTTTGGAAAATTCGACATTTCTGACATTTTCCAAACCGTTTCCTTTCCTGATATTATAATATTTTTTTCATATCTGGTATTTTTCTTAAGACTGCAGTAACAATTAATGTCACGCATAATGTTCCTATAATCAGTCCGCCAAAGTTCAATACGATATTTCCTTCATAAGGATTGAATTCCCAGTATCTCAGCACAAGCCGTACAAGGATCATATGTAATATATAGATACCAAATGAGCACTGATCAATAAAATTAATGCATTTCCAGTGTTTGTTCTCCATCTGGATCTTTACATTTTTCATAAGATAGAAAATACCGGCTGCCTAACAAACTACAAGAATCGATGAGTAACCCCACAACAATTCCAATTGTTCCACATTATACTGTCCTTTGCATACCGTCGCTGCGATAATCCCTGCAGTTCCGACAACAATAAGCAGCACTCCTGTCACCATCACAAAGCATGGAACCGCCCACATCATAAAGTTTACGATTACATTGCTTCCGGTTATCTGCTCCGGCGTTATTACATTTTGAAATAATATTTCTGCCGAAGCAAACATATGTAAGATAATGATCGCAACACATGCCAGCACCCGCAGAAATGAATAGCCGGGAATTCTTTTCAGATGATTCATTCTGTTAATTCCTTTCTACCCAGCTTAGTATACCAGTCCGTCGCCTACACAACTGTCATCTGATCCGGAACTTCCTGAAGATGGCTGTTGTTGTTGCTGTTACTCTCCATTCGTACAACTCTCGTGCTTTTCATCCTCTATTTTTTCTTTTATTAATGTTTATGCCCATATACACTTTATGAATTATATTTTCCATTTTAATTATATATTTTGCCAATATAAGCAAAAATTGGGATCTGTTTTTTCCTTTCCAAATGCGATTTCCATCACATTTTCTTATTTTCTAAACACAATCACTCTCTGTCCCACATAATTAAACACCACGAACGCTCCCATTCCAACTAGCATAGACAGATTATCCTGTACACTTTTACTCTGTCCGTGAAGAAACCATGACACAAGCGGCTTGGCAAGCCCGTACGCAACCAGATAACAGACCGTAATATTTAACGCAAACTTAACCAGTTGCTTCCATGACTTTTCTTTATTCTGAAATGTAAAATACTTATTCAAAAAATAACTCACAATACTCCCCACAACATAATTGGATGCCGAGGATATCCAATAGCTCAGATGTAACACATTATATGCTGCAAACATTACAGCTGTTCCGACCAGTGTATTCACAATTCCAACCAATACAAATTTCCAAAATGTTATATCCAGTATATTTTTTATTTTATCTTTCATTATTGCTTCTTTCTCCTTGTTCATTTATAAAATAGGCATTGCATTGCAATACTAAAACGGCCTGTGTAAAAACACAGGCCGTCCTATATTCTCTTATTCTCCTAATCCATCTTCGATTGCACTGACCATGGCATCCATAGCCTCTTTTTCATCTTCCCCGTCGCAAATAAGTTCGATCTCATCTCCCGATTTCACACATGCTCCGAGAACACTTAAAACGCTCTTTGCATTTGCTGCAACATCGTCATCATACATAAACTCTACTTTGCATTTATATCTACTTGCTATGTTACAGAACATTCCTGCCGGTCTGAGATGTAACCCTGTTGGATTTGTTATTGTAACTTTCTGTCTGATCATAATGTACTCTCCTCGCTTCTAATTGTTATTCCGTCCATCTTCAAGCCTCTGTACTTGTTTTATGATTATTCTCTTTTGTTTACCTGATTGTATCTGTCTTTTTCTCATCTTCTTTCGTCTGACCTTCACTGCTACTATTTTCATTTTGTGTCTTATCATTCTGTTTTGTTTTTTCCAGAATAATTTCTACATTCACATTATTCACCAGTGAACATCCGTCCGGAAGTTCAACAGATACCGGAACCGTATAAGTTCCTGCATTGGTATACTTCTTCAGATCAATACTCACTTTCTTTGCCGGTGAGAACAAATTCAGTGCATCCCCAGGTCCTTTTATCTGTATCTCAAGATCAACCGTTGAACCATAACTAATGCTCAGTCCTTCTGCTATATTGTTTACAACAATAGAATTTGTAGATACTTCAAATGTTTTCGCTCCCGGCTGCTGTACCGGAATTGATACAACCACCTTATTCGCATTCTGTTCTGTCAAAGACACACCACTTGGAATATAAGACGAAATATCAATTGTTTTGTCCGTCTTCTGTGTCAGATTATCCAGCTGTAACGCACTTGCCGGAATACTGATTTTGGAAACTCCTGCTAATGTCGTTTTATCTCCTGTAATCTCAACTTCCTGCGGCTCTACCGTTATTTTTCCAAGTTTATACCCCTCTGCCGCTGATACATCTGACGTATCAACTTCTATCGGAACACTTTTAACCTGAAGAAGTTCTACTTCTACACTAACTCCCTCTTTTCCAAGATTGTTTGCCAGAAGTGTCTGATCAATCACATTATTATTCGCATCATACAGAACCAGTTTTGCTTCCACCGTCTCATCTTCCGAAAGTCCTGATACATCTGCTTCGGCGGTAACTTTGGCTATACTGTTGATAATCCGTTTTGGTCCTCTAAGCGTTACCTTTTCCGGAACCGCTTTCAATGCTCCTACTTCATAACCACCTCTTACAGTACCTGTTGTTGTCGGAGTAATCGGGAAATTATTTTTTGCTTCCTCATCAATCTGGATCTGCAGATTTCTTGGATTTGCCGTCGCTTTCTCATATTTTCCGGCATAACCTTTGATTGTTATTTCGATTGGTACCTGTGTACGAAGTGTCAGTTCTTTCATATCGGCAGTTGCCTGAATATCTTCTGCCTTAATTTTATCTAATACGGATCTCTGCGCCGTAACAGTTACATTCACTTCCTGTGTATTATCAACAATCTGATACGTATTATTATTATCTGTAATTACTTCTTCATGAGTTACCTGAACCGGTATATTTGAGAAAGTCTTATCGTCTACCGGGTCATCTATATTTACCACGATCAGCCACAGAAATACTGCAATCAGGAAAGCCAGTATTTTCAGCGTAAGATTCTTAGTTATTCTTTTTTGCATGCTCACGCCATCCTTTCCACATTGCCCGTATTCTGTTAGTTTCACTACTTCTGTGCTGGATTTCTTCCAGTTTTATCCTAAGCTGCGCTTCATTAATATTTCTCGCCAGTTTGCCTCCTTGTGCCACAGATACAGCTCCCGTTTCTTCCGAAACAGCAATGATCAGAGCATCACTGACTTCACTCATTCCAACTGCGGCACGATGCCTTGTTCCCAGATCTTTACTGATACGCATATTGTCAGAAAGTGGAAGGTAGCATGTTGCCGACACAATCCTGTCACCACGGATAATAATTGCTCCGTCATGAAGAGGGGTATTGTGTTCAAATATATTCTCCAACACCTGACTGGATACCAGACAATCCATCTGAATCCCTGTACTTTCATATTCTGTCAGTCGAATTGCCTGTTCTACTACGATCAACGCTCCTGTCTTTACTTTTCCCATTGCAAAGCAGGCTCTGATAATATTCTCTCTGGTTTCCTCACTGAAACGTATCTCTCGATTCTGCTCAAAAGGCACAACCGACGTCAGGAATTGCTTTTCTCCCAGTTTTTCCAGCGCTCTTCGAAGTTCCGGCTGGAATACAACAATCGCAGCGGTTGCCATAACCGTCAGCGAATTTCTCGCAATAAAAAGGATGGTATGCATTTTAAATATAGCTGCAAGAAGAATAAATCCGGCAAGAACGATAATTCCCCGAAGTAACATCCATGCTTTCGTATTCTTAATCCATACAATAATCTGATAAATCAGAAATGTAAGAATCAAAACCTCTATCACATCTGTAACATGTACCTTTGGAATATACAGACCTATTCCGTATTTTTCTATAAAATCTGCCACTGCCTGTTCCATTCTTCTCACCTCCTCTTTATCTGAAATATTTCAACTATATTCTATATCTATCTTTTTCTTTTATTTGCAGTTTTCTTTCCACTTGCATGAAATTCATTTTCAAGGCTTTGTGTCAAAAGTAACTTATCTACATCTTTCATATCATGTTTCTTCGGCATCGGTCCTCTCTTCGGTGAATGTCTTTTGGCCTGACTGGCTCTTATCTGTGCAGGACTTCTGTACTCCGAATTATTATATGGTGTTTTTCTCGATGTTTCTTTTCTTAATTTGTGATTTGCAGACGGCTCCACGCTGATTGCCTTAGTCTCTTCCGTAACATCCTGTGAAAGACGTTTTACTGCTTCTGCATCAATAATCTCTGTTTCCTGTCTTTCATTGATCTTTTTCACCGTCTTCTCCGGAGTTGTTACTGCCACCTTTGGTATTGCTTTTACATAATAATAATATTCATCATCTTCAAACTGTAACCGTTCACTTCTTGCATAATCAACAGAGAAAAGGAACAGTTCTAATATCATTCCAACAATTGCCGCAAGAATATTTCCGAAGATCAGAGATCCATATGATATCTCCACTCCAAGTGCAATGCTTCCCATTGCCGTTACCACTACATCAGCAATTGCTCCTGCTATAATCCCAATTTTCCATGCGTGATCCAGTTCACGTCTGCGGATTGTATAAACCACAAAAAATCCTATAATAAACGCTACAATGTAAATCCACATTTCCTTATTCTGGAATACTTTCTGTACATAAGTTGTAATCTCAGAAAGCATCGCTTTACTTCCTGATGCTTTTGATGCCGAACTTGTCTTTTTAAGATATTCCACCATATAAAACACAACTGTTCCGCAACTCATCGGCACCAGACTTACCGGTGTATATATCAGTGCACACGCAACAGGTACCAGAAATGGTATTTTCAGAACAAATGCAATCGGTGTAAGAAGTACAACAAACGCCATCTTTGGTGCCAGTCTGATATAGAAAATATACATGATCAGGAAAATCATTGCCGATACAGCAAATATTCCTATCGACGCTGCCAGCGTATGTGCAAGAACTAATACCGCTGCTATCACAACAATCACCATCGGAGGCAGAAATGTAGCAACTACAGCCAGTGCCAGAGAAATTACCGGTGATGATAACGACTTCATGAATCCGGTATTCTGATTGATCATCGAAAATGTGATCATTGCAAGTATGAACTGAAAAGCCTTGTCAAATAATTTAGAATGTTTTCCATAGAGTTCTTCTATTCTTCCCCGTATTACATATATATTATCCATCTATCTTTTCTCCTTTTCATACATCTTCAGCAATTGGATCAGATTATGATTATATCTTTTTACCCTTTTTCTTGCTTTTTTATGTTTTTCATTATATATATGACTGGCAATTCCGCAATACACAATCACAACACCCACATAACCTGCCAAAATGATTAAAAATAAAAATATGATCAATCCATTTGACAGATTACCCATAATATTCTCCACGCCGGCAAGTAACAACACGCCTACCAGACATACATATCCAACCGATACACTTAAGAATGCATAGATAACATGCAGACTTGCATAGTCTTTTCTATAATAAGAGCTGATCTTAAAATCTTCTTTTCCATGTGTCTCTTCATAGAGAGCAAGTTTTATCATTAATTTTACTTTTCTCTCATCTAACATATATCCACCTCAACATGATATTAATTCCATTAAAACATCATTTTAAGTATAACAAATCTCAGTACCCTTGTCCAATACTTATGGTTAAAAAGTAAACATTCTCTACACCTTTCTGTTTCAATACATTTGACACTGCATCAATTGTATTTCCCGTTGTATAAATGTCATCAACCAACAACACTCTCTTTACTGCCTGAAATGTATGTTTCACTGCAAATGCGTGCTTCAGATTCTTTTTTCTTTCCTGGTGACCTAGTTTTTTCTGCGGACTGGTCTTTCTGGTTCTTATCAGACTTTTACTGTCCACCGGGATTTCCAGGATTTTTCCTATTTCTTCTGCAAGTATCTGTGCCTGATTATATCCTCTTTTTCTCTTTCTTGAAGGATGCAACGGTACCGGCATAATAATATCCGGCCTCCATCTTTCTATTTCTTTTTGGAATTCTTTTACAAGTTCCTGACTATATAATATTCCGTATCTTCTTTGGTTATGGTACTTAAATTGATAAACAGACTGATTTACGGGGTTTTTGTGGTTCCACAAACTCAATCCCCGTTCATAATAATGATGTGTATGCATGCAGTCATAACAGTATTCCTGCTCTACACTACGGATCTGTTTTCCACATTGCATACACCTTGGTTCTCTGACTTTCACTAGTTCCAGCTTCTTTCTGCATTCTTTGCAGATGCCGTCTCTGCATACTTTTTGGCAGAATGGACAAACTTCCGGCCAGAGCAAAGATATGATTGATTCTTTAATCTTATTGATTTTTTTATGATTCATTTAATTCCCGGATTCGCTCTGCAAGACTCGTATTACGGTTCTGTTGATTCGTATTATGTATCATTTCCTGAAATACACTTTCATTTCCAATCACTGTAACACACTTTCTTGCTCTTGTAACAGCCGTATAAAGCAGATTTCTGTAATATAGCTGTCTTGGTCCCTGTAACAAAGGGATAATAACCGCCGGATATTCGCTTCCCTGGGCTTTATGAATCGTTATAGCATAAGCCAGTTCCAATTCATCCAGCAGATTATACGGATACTTTACCAGCTTCTTTTCATCATACTCAACAGTAACCGTTTCCTCATATGTATTAATTTTACGTATGATTCCCATATCGCCGTTAAAGACACCGATTCCCTTATCGATCGTCATTCCATAGCGGGTAGAAATTTCCCATTCAAGCTGATAATTATTCTTAATCTGCATCACCTTGTCCCCCTCACGAAACAGGTGATCTCCGTATTCTTTTTCCTGTTTTCCAGGTTTCGGCGGATTCAGATATTCCTGTAATATCTTATTGATTCTCTCTACCCCCAACAGTCCTTTTCGCATCGGTGTCAGAACCTGAATATCCGCTTCTTTCGCATTCACAAACTTTGGAAGTTTCTTCTGGATCAATGTAATAATATTGCTGATGATCATATTCGTATCGTCACGTTTTAAGAAGAAGAAATCCATACTTTTATTGTCCAGAACAACCGGTTCTCCCCGGTTGATCTTATGCGCATTCACAATAATATCACTTTCTCCGGCCTGTCTGAATATCTTCGTCAGTTTTACAACCGAAAAGCACTCCGAAGAAATGATATCTTTCAGTACACTTCCCGGTCCTACACTTGGAAGCTGGTTCACATCCCCCACCAGGATCACACGTGTTCCGGGTACGATAGCATTCAGAAGTGCATACATAAGCGGCAGATCTACCATCGACATCTCATCAATGATAACTACATCTGCTTCCAGTGGATTTTCTGCATTCCGCTGGAAGCCCCCGATTGTCTCATCATCCGGATTTCCTGACACTTCCAGAAGACGGTGTATCGTCTGTGCTTCACAGCCGGTTGCCTCAGTCATTCTTTTTGCTGCCCTTCCTGTCGGTGCGGCCAGGTAAATATCCAGTCCTTCACTTTCAAAAAAATGTATCATAGCATTGATCGTAGTCGTCTTACCGGTACCAGGTCCCCCTGTCAGGATCATCAGACCATGCCTTACTGCTTCCATTACAGCAGTCTTTTGCATATCATCCAGATACAACTCTGTATTTTTTTCGATTTTATTAATTCGGCGTATTAAGTTAGCATCTGCAATTTCAAAATCAAGATTAAGATCATGCAGCATTTTTGCTGTATTTAATTCCATATAATAGTAATGAGACGTATATATCCTCATTCCCTGCTCCGACGGCTTCATAACAATCTTTTTTTCCATCACAAGATCCATCAGGTACTGTTCCATATCCTGAATCTGAACACCAAGCAATTCACTGGTCTCTCTTAACAGTGCTTCCTGATACAAATAAATATGTCCATCATTCACGCTCTGCTGCAATGTATAAAAAATCCCACTTCGTATACGAAAATCTGAATCTGTGTGGATTCCAATCTTTGCCGCAATCTCATCAGCAGTCTTAAATCCAACCCCCGGAACATGATCCGCCAGCTGATACGGATTCTCCTCAATCGTGCGATAAACGTTACGGCCATAATGCTGATAGATTTTCGCCGCAAGCGTCGTTGAAATTCCAAACTTCTGCAGATAGATCATCGCCTGACGCATATCTTTCTTTTCTTCCACCTGAGAAGCAATCTCTCTTGCTTTCCGTTCGCTGATTCCCTTGATTTCCGCCAGTCTCTCCGGCTCTTCTTCTATGATCCGAAAAGTATTTTCTTTAAATTTCTTGACAATTTTTCCCGCCAGCGCGGCTCCGATTCCTTTTATCGCTCCGGATCCTAAATATCTTTCAATTGATATCAGATCCTCCGGTTCACATACTTCCGATTCTTCCACAGCGAATTGAAGGCCATACATCTTATGTGTTGTATAGCCTCCTGTCAATCTTAATAATTCTCCTTCTTCTATAAAATGAAAATTTCCGACACAGGTAACCTCTCCATCCGAATTATTCAGATGGAATACTGTATATCCGTTATCTTCATTTCTGTAAACGATATGTTCTACGTATCCTTTAATCTCTTCCATTCGATTTTATTCACCCTGGTTTTCTAGATACCTTTTCTTTCGCCCATAAATTCTACATATTCTCCAGTACCGATTGCTACAACTTTCATTGGATCATCCGCTGTCATAGTATTAATACCTGTCTTTTCCTCGATCAGCTCTTCCATACCACGCAGCATGGATCCGCCTCCCGTCAGCATAATTCCTCTGTCAAGAATATCAGCGGAAAGCTCCGGTGGAGTTCTCTCTAACACACTGATTACGGCTTCTACAATCTGTCCGGTAGTCTCTCGAAGTGCTTCTTCTGTCTCTGTTGATGTTACCGTAACAGTCTTTGGAAGTCCTGTTACAAGATTTCTTCCTCTGACTTCCAAAGTCTCATCTTCAATCAACGGATAAGTTGTACCGATTTTAATCTTAATATCCTCTGCGGTTCTTTCACCGATCAGAAGATTATGCTTCTTTCTCATATAACGCACAATTGCCTCATCGAAATCATCACCTGCGATCTTAAGTGATGTATTTACAACAGTTCCTCCAAGAGAAATTACCGCAATATCTGATGTTCCTCCCCCGATATCAACAATCATATTACCGCAAGGTTTTGAAATATCGATTCCTGCACCGATAGCTGCTGCAACCGGCTCTTCAATCAGATGAACTTCTCTTGCACCAGCTGCATAAGTAGCCTCCTCAACTGCCTTACGTTCCACTTCTGTTACACCACTTGGGACACAGATACTGATTCTAGGCTTTTTGAAGGTTCTCTTACCTAATGCCTTCTGCACGAAATATTTAATCATTTTTTCAGTTACTGTATAATCTGAAATAACACCCTGTCTTAATGGTCTTACCGCTACAATATTTCCCGGAGTTCTTCCAAGCATCATTCTTGCTTCCTCTCCGATTGCTTTTATCGCATTTGTATCTCTGTCATAAGCTACGACAGAAGGCTCCTTTAATATAACACCTTTTCCTTTTACATATACTAATACACTGGCTGTTCCCAAATCAATTCCAAGATCTACTGACATTCCCAATTCTCCCTTCATCAAGCTGTCTATATCATTATCTTTTGTAAGATATGATCATACGCATGCTATTTTTGAGCATGTTCCCATTATAATCAAAATTATTTAAAATAAAAAGACCCATTTTGCTTAAATCTTTGTGAAGCTTTTTACATAAATATTACAATATGACGAATCTGCCCGAAGAGATGAACAAAATGTCATATTTCTACCTTCCTAACATCGGTTTTATATACTTTCCTGTATAAGACACAGGACTTTCTGCTACCTCTTCCGGTGTCCCGCTTGCGATCACGGTTCCACCTTTGTCACCGCCTTCCGGTCCGATATCGATAATATAATCTGCAGTTTTTATAACATCCAGATTATGCTCTATCACAATAACCGTATTACCATCAGCTGTCAATCTGTGCAGAATCTCTGTCAGCTTATGCACATCAGCAAAATGCAGTCCTGTCGTCGGCTCATCCAGAATATAGATTGTCTTTCCTGTACTTCTCTTACTCAGTTCCGTTGCCAGCTTGATACGCTGTGCTTCTCCTCCGGACAGCGTCGTGGACGGCTGTCCCAGACGGATATAAGAAAGTCCGACATCATATAAAGTCTCCATCTTTCTGCGGATGCTTGGTACATTTTCGAAGAAATGCATAGCTTCTTCTACTGTCATATCCAGCACATCATAAATGCTTTTGCCTTTATATTTTACTTCCAGAGTCTCTCTGTTATAACGTTTTCCCTTACATACTTCACATGGAACGTAGACATCCGGCAAGAAATGCATCTCGATCTTGATGATTCCGTCTCCGCTGCAGGCTTCGCAGCGTCCTCCTTTGACATTAAAGCTGAATCTTCCTTTTTTATAACCTCTTGCCTTCGCATCCGGTGTTGCTGCGAACAGATCTCTTATGAGGTCGAATACTCCCGTATAGGTTGCCGGGTTAGATCTAGGCGTACGTCCGATCGGAGACTGGTCGATATTGATAACTTTATCTAATTGATCCAGTCCTTCGATGCCTTTATGTTTGCCCGGAATGGTTCTTGCACGATTCAGGTCTCTTGCCAGACGCTTGTAAAGGATCTGATTCACCAGCGAACTTTTTCCCGATCCGGACACACCCGTTACACAGGTCATTACGCCAAGCGGGAAGCTGACATCAATGTTCTTCAGGTTATTTTCCTGTGCTCCGAGTACTTTCAACCATCCGGTTGGTTCTCTTCTTGTCTCCGGAACCGGAATCTTGATTCTTCCGCTCAGATAGGCTCCGGTTACAGATTTTTCATTCTGCATGATTTCTTCTGCATTTCCCGTTGCAACCACTTCGCCGCCGTGCTCTCCCGCGCCCGGACCGATATCCACAATAAAATCCGCTTCTCTCATCGTATCCTCATCATGCTCGACTACGATTACGGAATTACCAAGGTCACGCAAATGTTTCAATGTGCCAAGTAATTTATCATTGTCTCTCTGATGCAGACCGATACTTGGCTCATCCAGAATATATGCTACACCTACCAGTCCGGAACCGATCTGAGTCGCCAGACGAATTCTCTGTGCTTCTCCGCCGGACAGTGTTCCAGTTGCTCTTCCAAGTGTCAGATAGTTCAGTCCGACATCCATCAGAAACTGGATTCTGGAATTGATCTCTTTCAGGATCTGTCCGCCGATCAGCATCTGATGATTCGTTAGCTTCAGTTCTTTCAGAAATGCCTGCAGTTTCTCGATCGACATTCCTGTCAGTTCTGCAATATTCTTATCTCCTACCGTAACAGCCAGTGCTCCCGGCTTCAGACGCTGTCCCTTGCAGGCATGACACGGTGTAATATTCATGAATTCTTCATATTCCGCTTTCATAGTTTCCGAACCAGTCTCCCGGTAACGGCGTTCTACATTCTTGATCAATCCTTCAAACGCAACATCGTAGACACCTTCTCCACGCTGTCCCTTATAATATACTTTGACTTCTTTTCCATTCGTTCCATGAAGCAGAACATCGTGAATTTCTTTCGGATAGTCTTCAAATGGAGTGTCCAGCGAAAAATCGTATTCTTTGCTTAATGCATCCAAAATTGCATAAGTGAAGCTTTTTTTGTCTGTGCAGGACTGCCATCCCATAACTGCAATGGCACCTTCGCTGATGCTGAGACGTTTGTCCGGGATCATCAGATCCTCATCAAATTCCATCTTATATCCAAGTCCGAAACATTCCGGGCACGCTCCAAATGGATTGTTGAACGAAAAGCTTCTCGGTTCAATCTCTTCGATACTGATTCCGCAGTCCGGGCATGAAAAACTTTCACTGAACTGAACCGGCTCTCCGCCGATCACATCTACGGTCATCAGTCCCTCTGCCAGATTCAGTACATTTTCAATGGAGTCGGTCAGACGCTGTTCGATGCCTTCTTTTACTACCAGACGGTCTACCACAATTTCAATATTGTGTTTGATATTCTTATCCAGCTTAATCTCTTCTGAAAGTTCGTACATATTACCGTCAATTTTGACGCGGACATAACCGCTCTTCTTGGCACGATCCAGTAATTTGGCATGGGTTCCTTTTCTTCCTCTTACAACCGGGGCCAGAAGCTGGATCTTAGTTCTCTCCGGCATTCCCATGATTTGTTCTACCATTTGGTCAACCGTCTGCTTTTTGATCTCGCGGCCACATTTCGGACAGTGCGGTATTCCGACTCTTGCGTATAATAAACGGAAATAATCATAGATTTCCGTTACGGTTCCTACGGTGGATCTTGGGTTACGGTTCGTAGATTTCTGGTCAATGGAAATCGCCGGGGAAAGCCCCTCGATGCTTTCTACGTCCGGCTTTTCCATCTGTCCCAAGAACTGTCTTGCATAAGAGGACAGGGATTCCATGTATCTTCTCTGCCCTTCCGCATAGATTGTATCAAATGCCAACGATGATTTTCCCGAACCACTGAGTCCAGTCAGAACTACCAGCTTGTCTCTTGGTATATCTACATCTATATTCTTCAGATTATGCTCATTGGCTCCTCTGATTTTGATATATTGTCTTGAATCTTTTTCCTGTGACATGTGAGTATATACTCTCCTTTTTCTATATCTTTATTTCCTGCAGTGTCTTTTTAAGCTCAATTAACTTATCTCTGAGTTCTGCTGCCGCCTCAAAGTTCAGGTCTGCCGCTGCTTTCTTCATCTGTTTTTCCAGTTCTTTGATCAGTTTCTCTAATTCCTTCTCGCTCATAGATTCCGGATCTTTTTCCATCTGCACTTCAGAGGCTGCCACCTTCTTGGATACAGCGATCAGATCTCGTACCGCTTTCTGGATTGTCTTCGGTGTAATGCCATGTTCCTCATTATATGCCATCTGCACTTCACGTCTCCTCTGCGTCTCATCCAGTGCCGCACGCATAGAATCTGTGATCGTATCTGCGTACATGATGACATGTCCTTCTGCATTACGCGCTGCACGGCCGATGGTCTGGATCAGTGATGTCTCGGAACGCAAGAATCCTTCTTTATCTGCATCCAGAATTGCAACCAGTGTGATTTCCGGAATATCCAGACCTTCTCGCAAAAGATTGATTCCCACAAGCACATCAAATACATCTAAACGCATATCACGAATAATCTCTGTACGTTCCAGTGTATCCACATCCGAATGCAAATATTTCACACGAATTCCCACCTCACGCATATAATCCGTCAAATCTTCTGCCATCCGCTTTGTCAGAGTTGTTACGAGAACTTTATTCTTTTGGGAAATTTCTTTGTTTATTTCCCCGATCAGATCGTCTATCTGACCTTCTACAGGACGCACGACAACTTCCGGATCGAGCAGTCCGGTCGGACGAATCACCTGTTCCACACGGAGAAGCTCATGTTCTTCTTCATATACTCCCGGTGTTGCAGATACAAATAACGCCTGGTTGATCTTGCTCTCAAATTCTTCAAAGTTCAGCGGACGGTTATCCTTCGCAGACGGAAGACGAAATCCATAATCTACCAAGGTAGATTTTCTTGATTGATCTCCGTGATACATACCTCCGATCTGAGGAATGGTTTTATGCGATTCATCAATCATAATAATAAAATCATCCGGGAAATAATCTATCAATGTATATGGCGCCTGCCCGGGACTAAGTCCTGCCAAGTGCCGCGAATAGTTTTCGATTCCGGAACAAAATCCGGTTTCTTTCAACATTTCAATATCAAAATTTGTTCTCTCTGCAATTCTCTGCGCTTCCAAAAGTTTATCTGCATGTTTAAACTCCTTCACACGCTCATCCAGTTCTTTTTCTATATCATTTACAGCACGCTTTATGTTTTCTTTATCCACCACATAATGTGACGCCGGGAAAATCGCCACATGTGACAATTCGTCTTTGACCTCTCCTGTCAAAATATCAATTTCCGTAATCCGCTCAACTTCATCTCCGAAAAATTCGATACGAATCGCCACATCGCTCTCATACGCCGGTATGATCTCCACCACATCGCCGCGAACACGGAAAGTTCCGCGGTGAAAATCCATGTCATTACGGTCATACTGGATTTCTATCAATTTTGCCATAACCTCGTCTCTGTCTTTTGTCATGCCCGGGCGTAAAGAAATCACCATATTCTGATAATCTACAGGACTTCCCAAACCATAAATACACGATACACTGGCAACTATGATCACGTCCCGCCGTTCCGTCAATGCCATTGTGGCAGATAAGCGAAGCTTGTCAATCTCATCATTGATGGAAGAGTCTTTGGCAATGTATGTGTCCGAGGACGGAACATAAGCTTCCGGCTGGTAATAATCGTAGTAGGATACAAAGTATTCTACCGCATTATTCGGGAAGAATTCTTTGAATTCTCCATATAGCTGCGCAGCCAGCGTTTTGTTGTGTGCGATTATGAGTGTTGGTTTATTTAATTGTTGTATGACGTTTGCCATTGTGAACGTCTTGCCAGAGCCTGTAACTCCCAGTAAAGTCTGGCATTGGTTTCCTTCTTGAAAGCCTTTTACAAGCTGGTCGATGGCCTGCGGCTGGTCGCCGGTCGGAGCATATTCTGATACTAATTCAAAATGATCCATAATTTCTCCTTTACTTTATTTCGAATTTCGATTTCAAATTCAATTCCTTTACAATTAAACTTATTCTCTTTCTCTATAGTTGCTGTAATAAAAATTGCCTTATTAATGAGCAAAACAAATAGCTTGCGGCTGATCGCCGGTAAGGGCGTATTCCGATACTAATCCAAAATGTTCCATAGTGAAATTTTCTCTTACTATGTCTAATATCAACCCAAAAATCCGTACATAACTTTGTGTACTTTTCCCCATCACTACTATTATCATGGTAACATGCTATCATAATTGCCGATATAAATCAAGAATATATCGAACATACATTCCCTTTGACATACATATTTTCTTTGTAAAAAAGATGCAGGACATCGCTTGCATCTTTTTCTCTCTATTTTATTATTTAATAATAATCTATCGCATAATTCAAATATTCTTATATAGCACATCTCTAAAAAACTCTCCTCTGAACATTAGTGCATAACTATAACCGATTAATCCTAATCTTGAAATCAATCGACTATGCATCAATCTTTATTCTTTATCATATCTTGCGTAATAGACTGCAATAGATTTTGTATTTATCTCTACTCATTTTGAATCGTCCACTAAGCAGGACCACGCTCACTATTTCTTTATCGTTTCCTATTTTATAATCATAATGATTACAAATTTAGGCAGGAAATCACCCATTTATAAAGTTTTCAAGAATTCAGATTTACTCATAATAGTTGCTAAGTCTTTTAAATCTCCTATCTCAAATCTAATATTTTTTCTTTCTTCTAATTCATCTACAATTAAATATCTATATTCATTTTGATACGAGAAAATTTCCTTTCTCTTTATAAATGACAAATCATCAAGACTATTTGTCATCAAATCCATAATTTTCATTTCATCTTTAATGCTCTCATCTCGATAATATAAAACGTCTCTGCTATAGAGCTGATATTTATTTTCTTTTGCCCCATTTTTTATTCTTTTATCAAATTCTAATTCATCCTCTATTTTTACAACATACTCTCCAAATTCAAACATCTCCTCTATTCTCGATGTACTATATTTGTTATTTAAATGATATAAACATAAGGCAAAATTCCTTTTCTGTTTATTAGCATCAATCGTAAAATTAACCCCTTTTCCTTGTGGCGTCTGATATTTTGTCGTATAATATTTACCTTCCATCTCATCATTTTTTCCAACACATTTTTTCTTTTCAATATACAAATATTCTTTTAGCCGTCCAAATTGTACTATTCCTGATATAAAAGAATCCGCACCTTTTTTATCTATAAATTTTAAAAATGCCATTGTTCTACCTTTCTGTATTTCCGATCTCTTTCATCTTCTTTTCCAGTTCTTCGATAAATTCTTTTCCGGATGCAG
>OLOI01000714.1_pt1 | contig 32036 bp, 27 predicted proteins | sample 1672131 | NCBI WGS metagenome assembly OLOI01 (sample SAMEA3136651, study PRJEB25190) | human gut metagenome
AAAATGGCAGGCACACATAACCGCCGATATTAAGCGGCTGTCCGGAATAATCCCACCATTTCTGATGAAAGATCCGGTCCATTACATATCCTGTCAGCCATTCGATAAATGTTACAAGTACAGCCGATGCCAAATATAATATTAACAGACTTTCTGAAAATCCCTGTAATGAAAATATTACCGATACAACTCCGACTCCATAAATCGGACAGATCGGACCATTCAAAAATCCTCTGTTGACAAACCTTCCTTCTTTTACTGCCGCAAATGCGACCTCCACGCACCATCCAAGTACACCGTACACAAAAAAGTACGCCAGTATTTCATAGATTCCCATATTTTATTCCTTTCCCAGCAATCTAATTTCCCATTTAAGTCTTATCGACTATTATATGTGAAGTTGTAAATTTCGTCAATTGGTGCTATACTTTTTCAAATAATAGATAATAATTATCAATAAGATTAAAGTGAGGATTACTATGGTTTTAAAAGAAGGCTTAAATGGACACACTTACCGTGTGCTGTCCATACAGATCGAGCTCCAATTGGAGCGTCGGCTGGAAGCACTCGGTCTGACAGACGGCAGTCTGATTACTATATTAAATAATGACAAGCACGGTGCACTTACTGTCAAGTTCCGCGGCACACGCTTTGCTCTTGGCAGACGTATTGCTGATCACATTGAGATTGAGGAGGTGCACACACATGAATAACTCTGTTACCGTCGGTTTTATCGGCAATCCTAACTGCGGTAAAACCACACTGTTTAACGCTTATACCGGCGCCAACCTCAAGGTTGCCAACTGGCCGGGCGTTACAGTAGAAAAGAAAGAAGGACATACTACCTACGAAGGACAGGATTATACGCTGATCGATCTTCCGGGTATCTATAGCCTGACTTCCTATACTATGGAAGAGAAAGTCTCCCGCGAATGTATCCTGAGCGACGAAGTCGATGTGATCATCGATGTAGCTGACGCATCCAGCCTGGAGCGCAACCTCTATCTCACACTGCAGTTAATCGAACTGGGCAAACCTGTCGTACTGGCATTGAATATGATGGACGAGATGCGCGGCAATGGCGGAACCGTTGATATCAATGAGATGGAGACATTTCTTGGAATTCCGGTTGTACCGATTTCGGCAGCGAAGAATGAAGGTATTGAGGAACTTGCAAGTCATGCGCTGCATGTGGCGAAGTATCAGGAATGCCGCGGAAGGAAAGATTTCTGCGATGAGAGTGATCATGGCGGTGCGGTTCACCGCTGTCTGCATGGCATTATGCATCTGATTGAAGATCATGCCATACAGGCCGGCATCCCTGTGCGCTTTGCGGCCACAAAGCTGGTGGAGGGCGATAGCGGCATCCTGGAAACTTTGAAACTGTCACAGAATGAGCAGGAGATGCTTGAGCATATTATCTGTCAGATGGAGGAGGAGCGCGGACTTGATCGTGCAGCGGCCATTGCGGATATGCGTTTTTCATTTATCCAGCACCTGACAGAAGCATGCGTGGTCAAACCGCATGAGAGCAAGGAACGCGAGAGAAGTCGTAAGATTGATCAGATCCTTACCGGCAAATATACAGCTATTCCATCTTTTATCGGTATTATGGCGCTGGTTTTCTGGCTGACATTCAACGTGATCGGGGCATGGCTGCAGGGACTGCTTGAACAGTTCATTGGATGGCTGACGGAACTGGCAGATGCGGGAATGACAGCATGGAATGTGAATGATGCCCTGCATTCGTTGATTATTAACGGCATTTTTAATGGCGTCGGCAGTGTGTTAAGCTTCCTGCCGATCATCGTGACGTTGTTCTTCTTCCTGTCACTTCTGGAGGATACAGGTTACATGGCCAGAGTGGCTTTTGTTATGGATAAGCTGTTGAGAAAGATCGGTCTTTCGGGACGAAGTATCGTACCGATGCTGGTCGGCTTTGGGTGTTCAGTACCGGGGGTTATGGCCAGTAGAACCCTGCCATCGGAACGTGACCGTAAGATGACGATCATGCTGATTCCGTTTATGAGCTGTACCGCCAAACTGCCGATTTACGGATTTTTTACGGCGGCATTTTTCCCGGAGTACAGTGGATTGATTATGGTTGCACTTTATTTTGGCGGTATTGCAGTCGGTATTCTGGTGGCAATGATTGCGAAGAACAGTATTTTCAAAGGGGATGCGGTACCTTTTGTTATGGAGCTGCCGAATTACAGAATGCCGGGAGCCAAGAATGTTTTGCAGCTTTTGTGGGATAAGGCAAAAGATTTCCTTCAGCGAGCATTTACGGTTATATTTCTGGCAACGATTATTGTCTGGTTCCTGACAACATTCAGTCTGCATCTGAATATGGTGACAGAATCCAAAGACAGTATCCTGGCCGGTATTGCCGGTGTGATCGCACCTGTTTTTGCGCCGCTTGGATTCGGTGACTGGAGAATATCAACAGCATTGATCACCGGTTTTATTGCCAAAGAGAGCGTTGTTTCCACATTATCTATTTTGTTTGGGACAACAACTGCACTGACGTCGCTGATATCGACAAAAGCAGCGGCAGCATTGCTTGTATTCTGTTTGCTTTATACGCCGTGTATAGCTGCCATTGCATCCATACGAAGGGAGCTGGGACAGAAATGGGCCATTGGTGTGGTTATTCTGCAGTGCGCCATTGCATGGGTATGCGCATTTGCCATGTATCATTTGCTGATGTTTTTGTAACAGATGACATATTTTACTTTACAGGCTGCTTTTCGGAAAGTTCCCGGAAGGCAGCTTTTTACGTTGCTGACTCAGATGCGTACTTTGTTGAATTCCTTTCGTTCAGTGATTGACCGGGAGAATGAGTTGTAATAAAATAGTAAGAGTCAAAATGGCCGAAAGGAGATTTTTGGAATGCGAACAGCTGAAGAGCTTCGAAATGAACTGCGGGGGATGGACAGGCGGAGCTATCCGGCCTATAAGGCACTGGCAGGAACCTGGCAGTTTGAGAAATATAGATTAACCATTGATCATGTGCAGGGAGATCCGTTTGCCTCACCTTCCAGTCTGCATGTGGAGCTGTCTCACAGACAGGCCAGGATCCCGGAGCGATATTATGAGAATCCGTATGCAAAAACAGCACTCAGAGATTATATTGTCCGTGAAGCAGGGAGACAGTTTGAAAAATGCAATTTCAAGGCCAGGGGATCCGGCAAGAGCGGTCTGATGAGCATCAGCCGGTGCGGCCAGGAGGTACTGGAGCGAAGCGCCTGTGAAATTGACGGGGAAGGGATTATTCTCAGATTTCATGTGGGTTTTCCGGCTTTTGGAAGGACGATTCAGGCCAAGGAGCTGGAGAAGATATTATTTGATTTTCTGCCGGAGTGCATCGAGAATGCCATGTGCTGGCGAAGGCTTGATCATCGAGCAGTGGAACAGGCTGTCTGGCTGGCAGAGGATCAGGAAGCGCTGCGGAAGATACTTGTGGAGAGGCAATGGGTCGCCTTTGCGGCAAATGGTTCTGTTTTGCCGAGAAAGAGCGGTGTGTCAGAACTGCCGATGACAGGAAGCGTTCCGTTTACGGCACCGGATTCAATGACAGAGACGGTTGAACTGCCGCATCGCGGCAAGGTAACAGGAATGGCTGTACCTGAGGGCATTACGCTGATCGTCGGCGGCGGTTATCATGGCAAGTCTACATTTTTGGAGGCTCTGCAAAACGGTGTGTATAATCATATCGGCGGTGATGGCAGGGAATTGGTTATCACAGACAATACGGCAGTGAAGCTCAGAGCGGAAGATGGGCGTTCTGTGAGAAATGTAGATATTTCCATGTTCATCAATGATCTTCCGAATGGCAGGGATACGACCTGCTTTTCAACGATGGATGCCAGCGGTAGCACTTCTCAGGCTGCGGGAGTTGTTGAGAGCATGGAGGCGGGGACACGGCTGTTATTGATCGATGAAGATACATCGGCAACGAATTTTATGGTGCGGGATGCGCTGATGCAGCGGGTGATTTCCCGGGAGAAAGAGCCGATTACGCCATTTATCGAGCGGATGCGCGCACTTTATGAGCAGGCGGGTATATCGACAATTCTTGTTGCCGGAAGCTCGGGCGCATTTTTTTATGAAGCAGACAGAGTTATCCAGATGGATCGCTATCATGTGGTGGATATCACGGAAAAAGTCCGCAACATCTGTGGACAAAATGCCTGTGGACAGCATGTTATGGAGCAGGTGCAGACTGCAGCCTTTGAGATGCCGGTATTTGACAGAAAAAGTCCGGCAGCCGGTCATAAACGGGAAGTGACGGACACGGGCAGAGAACGCGGCGGCCGGAGAGGACGGCATGGATCAGGTGCCGCAGATCGTCCACGTACAATGAAAGTGAAGATCATGGGCAAAGAAATGCTGATGCTTGATAAGGAAAACGTTGATCTCAGATATACAGAGCAGCTGGCAGACAGTGAGCAGACAACGGCATTGGCTTATTTTATGCGTTATCTTCTGGAAAAGGCAAAGTCAGCACAGACAGTCCGGGAATCTGTCAGTGAAATAGAAACACTTTTTGAGAAAAAAGGATGGCAGGCTTTTTGCAGTGGCTATGTACCCTGCGGGCTGGCACGGCCGAGGACGCAGGAAATATATGCGGTACTTAACAGATACCGCGGTTAATGGATGGTACACGCCTGACAGGAAGGACTTTGATAAGGAATGTTGTAAATGCGTGCATTGAATTTAGGAGGAAAATATGTTGAATCAGTTTTCTAGAACAGAATTACTGCTGGGACATGACAATATGGAAAAACTGAAAAATGCCAGAGTGGCAGTTTTTGGAATAGGCGGTGTCGGCGGATTTACAGTTGAAGCCCTGGCAAGAAGCGGCGTCGGCACACTGGATCTGATTGATGATGACAGGGTGTGCCTGACGAATATCAATCGTCAGATTATTGCAACAAGAAAAACAATCGGACAGTACAAAGTGGATGCAGCCAAAGAAAGAATTCTGGATATTAATCCGGATGCAGTGGTCAATACCTATAAGACATTTTTTATGCCGGATACGGCAGATGCTTTTGATTTTTCTGTCTATGATTATGTTGTGGATGCCATCGATACCGTCACGGGCAAGATTATGCTTGTGGAGGCTGCGCAGAAGGCCGGTACACCGATCATCAGTTCAATGGGAGCTGGCAATAAACTGGATCCGACAGCTTTTGAAGTGGCGGATATTTATAAGACATCGGTATGCCCTCTGGCAAAGGTTATGCGCCGGGAGCTGAAGAAAAGGGGCATCCGCAAGCTGAAAGTTGTTTATTCGAAAGAAAAGGCATTAACACCGATTGATGATACGGCCAACAGCTGCAGGTCACATTGTATCTGTCCGCCGGGAAGTGCAAGAACCTGTACACAGAGACGTCAGATTCCGGGAAGTACAGCCTTTGTCCCGTCTGTGGTGGGCCTGATCATTGCCGGAGAGGTTATTAAGGATTTGACGGTACATTAAGACGGCTGTATCGCATATTACTTTTTTTCTCTAAATTATGGCATATAAGGTATAAATGTGGTATACTCAATATACCTTTTGGGTTATCCCGGCGGGAAGAAACGCCCGGATTGAATAATAGAGGAAAGGATAAGTTTATGCTGAATGAAGAGAAAATCCGCTGGATGACCAGAGCTTCTATTTATGAGAAGCGTCAGGGACATACGGATCTTGAACGAAATGAATATTTTCTTGGTGATTATGTCAGACTCCATCTGATGAAGAACATGATTGGTGTGACGGTTGCCTATATTCTGATGGTAGGACTCTATGCGGTTTGCAAGATTGAGGATATATTCGCATTAGCAGCGAATATGCAGTTGATGGTGTTCCTGAAGGAAGTACTGCTTGTTTACCTGATTCTTGCGCTTATTTATACGGGTATTGGTATTATTTATTATGCATGGCAGTATCAGTCAAGCCATAAACAGTTAAAGAAGTATTATCGCATACTGCGCCATATTGACCAGTGCGGTGAGAAGAACAGCCGATCACAGGAGGATAAGAGATGACGGAGATTTTTGTGATGAGGGACAGAATCAATCGCTTTGTGAAAGAATACGAGACATGGTTCCTGATCATTGCCAAGTTTATAGGAATGATGTTTGTTTTCAGTTGTGTCAATTCACAGCTTGGATATTTTGAAGTTTTGAACAATCCGATGGTCAATATATTGCTGGCATTGATCTGCTCGATTATTCCGGGCAGTTTTTCGGTATTTATCGTGGCAGCAGTTATTGCAGCACATATGGTGAAGCTGTCCGTTTTGCTTGCTGTTCTGACAGTTGTGGTTATGCTCATCGTGTATCTGATGTTTTTGAAGTTTGCACCGGGACAGAGTGTTGTGTTGCTGGCGGTGCCGGTACTGATGCAGTACAATCTTCATTATATGATCCCGATCCTGGCAGGTATGTATTTTTCACCTTATGCGGTTGTTCCGGCAGTGATCGGTCTGTTTATGGTGAAGTTTCTGGGATATGCATGTGCGGCTGTATCCATGACAGGTACAGGCATGTCCATCAACCTTGAAGGTGCGACAGAAGCCATCAGCACGATTTTCGGTCAGTTAGCCGATGACAAGTCTATCTGGGCTTATGCCATTGCGGCAGCAGTGACGATGACGGTTGTTTATCTGATCAGTCAGTTATCCTTTGATTATGCCTGGTATGCAGCGATTGTGGCCGGTGCAGCAGCAGAGATCATTGTTACGTTTTTCTGTGCAGCGGCATTTGGAACAGAGCTGAATATAATCATGACGAACGTGGGTATCATCATTGGTACTTTACTGGCAGTATTTTTGCAGTTTATGAAATGTGCTGTAGATTATTCCAGAAAAGAATATATACAATTTGAAGATGACGATTATTATTATTATGTAAAGGCTGTTCCGAAGATTTTCATATCGGAACCGGAGAAGAATGTTGTGAAGATGAATTCCAGGAAGAAGGCGTTTGCATCCAAAGAGGTGCAGGCATCGAAGGATCATGAGGAATAGTTAACGGGAATCAGTGAAAGACAGGGGGGATATGAAATGAATAACTGGATGAAATCATTGACGAATATTGGATTGCCGCAGTCGTTTCATATTACCTATATTGTTGAAATTCTTATCCTCACAGTTATTATTTATGAACTGCTGATATGGGTCAAGAACACCAGAGCCTGGACACTTCTGAAGGGCATTGTTGTCGTGACGGTTTTTGCCCTGGGTTCCTATTTCTTTCATCTGACAACACTGACATGGATTATGTCGAAGACCGCAGGTGTGCTTGTGACGGTTGTTGTGATTGTTTTTCAGCCTGAGCTCAGACGTGCATTGGAACAGCTGGGAAGAAAGAATATTATCTTCTCTATTTTTGGTCCGGCAACGGTGCGTGCAGAGGAGGACAGGAGAAGTCTGGACAAGATCAATTCCGAAATTGTACGTGCCGTATATGAGATGGGCAAGGTCAAAACCGGTGCGCTGATCGTTATGGAGAAGCAGGTGATTCTCAATGAATATGAGCGTACGGGTATTCCCATTGATGCACAGATATCCAGTCAGCTGCTAATGAATATTTTTGAACATAATACACCGCTCCATGATGGTGCGGTATTTATAAGGAACCAGCGAATTGTAGCGGCGACCTGTTATCTGCCGCTGAGTGACAATATGGAACTTAGTAAGGAGTTGGGAACAAGACATCGTGCCGGCGTTGGCATCAGTGAAGTCTCCGATAGTCTGACGATTATTGTTTCGGAAGAAACCGGTGCTGTTTCAATTGCGGAAGGCGGATTGCTGAAGCGGGATGTTGGACAGGATGAATTGAAGAAGAAACTTTCAGAGATTACACAGGGAATAGAAGAAGGCAAACGTAAAAAGCTGATGGGAAGGATTAAGAATGAGAGAAAGACTGACGCATAATTTTGGTTTGAAACTTCTGTCATTGGCTCTTGCAATTCTGGTATGGATTGTCGTTTTAAGCATTGAAGATCCGGTGTATACCCGTGAATTTTCAGATATCAGCGTGACGGAAGTGAATGGAGATCAGATCACTGAAGCAGGTAAGGCCTACAGCTATGTAGGCGGCAATACAGTCAGTGTCAAGGTCAAGGGAAAGACCTCGGTGGTCAATCGATTGTCGAAGGATGATCTTCTGGCAGTGGCAGATCTTTCCACACTGTCGATTACAGGTGCGGTCATGGTGGATGTCTCATGTCCGAAATATCCGAGTCTTGAGATCACACCAATTGGAAGCAGCACAGCACTCAAGGTTGAAATAGAAGATCTGGTTGAGAAGTCGTTAAATGTCAAAGTGAATACGAATGGCAAGGTTTCTGAGGGCTATTATATCGGTCAGGGTGTGGCAACACCGAATATGGTTACAGTATCCGGTCCTGAGTCGGTGGTCAATAAGATTAACGAGGCCAGTGTCAATGTCAGCATAGGCAGCGGTAATACAACGGATGTGACGACGAATACGACGCTGAAACTGCTGGATCAGAGCGGGGATGAGGTATCGAGTTCTACATTGAATATTTCACAGACCGATATCAGCGTCACTGTGCCTATCTATGAAACGAAGACGGTGCCGGTGGACTTTGGTGTAACGGGACAGGTGGCGCATGGATACAGGATGGTTTCGGCAGCCTATGAACCGAAAGAGGTGACTGTTGCCGGAAGAAAGGAAGATCTGGACAAGATCAGTCAGGTAACACTGAAGGATTATGATATTTCAGGCAAGAACAGCAAGGTGGAAGATTCCATATCAATTGTACAGAATCTTGCCGAGCAGCTTCCGGATGGTGTTGTATTTACGGATAAGGAAGCAACAGTTGCATTGGTTGTGGATATTCAGCAGATTACAGAGACATCCTTTGAACTGCCGCTGAGCAAGATATCGCTGAAGGGCAGTAATACAGCCTATACTTATCAAAAGAGCGGGCCAGGGTCTTCTGATAAGGCAGTAACATTGAAAGTTAAAGGAATATCCAGTGAGATTAACAGTCTGACAACAGATAATCTGACAGCGCTGATCGATGTGAGCAATTATGGTGAGGGAGAATATGACCTGCCGCTGACGGTTATCTTTGATGATAATTTGGAACTGGCCGCAGATGCATATGTCCATGTGGTGATTTCTAAGACCAGTGATGAATAGAAAATAGGATATTGAGGGAGGCACTGAAGATGGTAAGTGTAGAACTGCAGCTTCAAAACCCGTCGGGACTTCATCTAAGACCTGCAGGTATTCTGTGTAAAGCCGCAACAAAATTTCAATCGCATATTACAATAACGACAGCAGATGGAACAGAGGCCAATGCCAAAAGCGTACTGAGTGTTCTGTCAGCTTGCGTCAAATCAGGGGATATGATAACGCTGTCCTGTGACGGTAACGATGAAAACGCAGCCTTGAAAGAACTGGAACTGGTTATCAGAGAACGACTCGAAGAACTATAAATCCGTAAGCGGAAAGCCCATACGCATCGGTGCGGAAATAAAAATGATCGGGTCATCTATCATTTGAATAAAAATACATATTGTATTGAGCAAATAGTACTCGGATAGGAGAGGCCGAATAAAATGTTCAGTCACAGGTGCTTCAGCACTTATCGAAACGGAGCGGAGATTTAGTAGCGGAAGCGGCCAGTGATAAACATTTTGTTCGGCCTTTCCTTGTGAATATCCGGGCGGCACACCGCATTTTTATACACAGAATATTGACAGATGCACTTTTTTTTGCTAAAGTAATGTTTAGACGAAGTTCGTCTGGAAATAGATTGAAAAGGAATGAAAGACATGGGGTTAGTATTTTAAGTCCGACATTGTTTAAGTTAATTGTATATGGAGTGGTCCTTCGACTCCGTCACTCATAGATCGTAAGATAACTAACGGAGATGCAGCAGAAAGGTCCGCAGATAGTTAAAGCTGATGGAATTCCTTGGCTTTATTTTCATGCGCAAATACAGTGATTAACGGAGGAATATAAAATGTTAAATTATAAGAGATATAAGAGAGTACCTGTAGTTCATTATCCGGAGAGACAGTGGCCGGACAAAGAGATCCAGAAGGCACCGATCTGGTGCAGTGTCGATCTGCGAGACGGAAATCAGGCACTGATCGAGCCAATGGTTGTTGAAGAGAAGATTGAATTTTTCAATTTGCTTGTGAAACTGGGATTTAAGGAAATCGAAGTCGGTTTCCCGGCAGCTTCTCAGATTGAATATGATTTCCTGAGAACACTGGTTGAGAGAAATCTGATTCCTGATGATGTCAAGGTTCAGGTCCTGATCCAGTGTAGAGAGCATCTGATCAAGAGAACATTTGAGGCTATTCAGGGATGCAAGAATGTCATTATCCATATTTACAATTCCACATCCACCTTGCAGAGAGATGTGGTCTTTAATATGGGTCGTGAAGAGATCAAGCAGATTGCAGTTGATGGTACGAAGATGGTGAAGAAGTATATGGAAGGCTTTGACGGCAATATCCAGCTTCAGTATTCGCCGGAGAGCTTTACAGGTACAGAGCTTGATTTTGCGCTGGATATTTGTGAGGCAGTCAAGGAAGTATGGCAGCCGACTGTGGAGAATCCGATCATCTTCAATCTGCCTGCAACGGTTGAGATGACAACACCGAATGTCTATGCAGACCAGATTGAATGGATGTCCAGACATTTTACAGAGCGTGACAAGATTGTGCTGAGTATTCATCCGCATAACGACAGAGGCTGCGGTGTGGCTGCTTCTGAACTGGCATTGCTGGCTGGTGCAGACAGAATTGAAGGTACATTATTTGGAAACGGTGAACGTACAGGTAATGTCGATATTCTGAACATTGCTTACAATATGTTTTCACAGGGCATTAATCCGGAACTGGATATTGAGAATGTCAATGAGATTATAGATGTATATGAGAGATGTACCAAGATGGATATTGATCCGCGTCATCCGTATGCAGGCAAGCTGGTCTTCACAGCATTCTCAGGTTCTCATCAGGATGCCATCAACAAGGGACTTCATGCGATGGAACAGAGAAATTCCGAGTATTGGGAAGTTCCATATCTGCCGATCGACCCAGCAGATCTTGGAAGAGAGTACGAACCGATCGTTCGTATTAACAGTCAGTCCGGAAAGGGCGGCGTAGCCTTTGTTATGGATCATTACTATGGTTTCAAACTCCCGAAGGTGATGCACAAAGAGCTGGCTGATGAGATTCAGTTACTTTCTGAGCGTCAGGGTGAAGTATCACCGTCACAGATCATGGACAAGTTCAGAGAGATGTATATCAATGCAAAATATCCGTTGCATTTCAAGAAGATGCGCGCAGAAGATATTTCCGAGACAACAGAAGGCTACGATACAAAGGTTGTTCTGACTTATACATTCAAGGATGAGTTAAAGACCATCGAAGGCTTCGGCAATGGGCCAATTGATGCAGTTAAGCATGCACTGTGCAACCAGGGTGGTTTCAATACCAAACTGACAATGTACGAGGAGCATGCATTGACAACCGGTTCCGATTCTCAGGCTGCATCTTATATTGAACTGATGAATTCAGAAACAGGCGAGAAAGCTTTCGGTGTTGGTATCAGTTCCAACATCACACGTTCCTCTGTAAGAGCGATTTTCAGCGCGATGAACAGACTGTTCTTCAGAAAGAAATAAAGCATTGCAGTCATGAAGGCTGCCGTCATATAACAGGTGACGGCAGCCTTTTTATACGGTTATTTTGTAACAAAAAATTAAATTTTTGTTACAAAATAACTTTAAAAATGTTAAAGGGTGTGATAGAATAGTACCAGTTGGTGTGATACAAATTGAAATAAAACGATATGTATCGATGAAAATACATAACGGAGAAGGACGGAAAGGCAAGTGAGTATAAAACGTATGAAGAAGAAGCTATTAGCAATGTTGATGATTATGTTGATGTGTATCCCATTATCAGGAACTGTCACTGCGAATGCAGCCAGTTCTGATTATCGGTCCTGGGCACAGTGGGATTCGGAATGGGGAAGCATTCATTTAGGCAAGAGCCAGTATACCATGAAGTCATCAGGATGTCTGGTCACAGCTATTGCAATGCTGATTTGTCATACAGGCAGTGCAGATGCATCCTCCTTTAATCCGGGAACATTGGTTACCTACTTGAATAACAACGGCGGTTTTACATCAGATGGTTCTTTGTATTGGGGTAAGGTATGCGGCGCAGCAGACAACTTTACGCTGTATAACAGCCGAGTGAGCCTGGCGAATATGACAAAGGCACAGAAGATCGCCAAGATGGCGGAGTATGTCAATAACGGCTACGGTGTTATTGTTTCTGTCAGAAACGGCGGACACTGGGTAGCTGTTGACAGAATTGAAGGCAGCACAGTCTATATGCTGGATCCGGGTGACCGTAATACAGATCTTTTTGCAACATACAGTGAATCCGGTGTGGATCGTCTGGCTATCTATAAAGGCAAGAATGCAGGCGGTACAGTTTCAGGGGATCCGGGCAATACAGACAATACAACGACGCCTGACAAAGTGATCAGAACAGGCACTGTGAATTGTTCCAGCTTATATGTCCGAAGCGGAGCTGGCACGAATAACAGCATTATTACAGCCATCAGCAAGAATACCAGTGTAGATATCCTTGGCGAAGCTAATGACAGCAAGGGAACGAAATGGTATCAAGTGAAGGTAGGCGGCAGAACAGGTTATGTCTGTGCCGATTACATTACAGTCAAGAATTCCGGTTCTAATAACAATAATAATACAGAAACTGCATCAGGCAGCGGCGTTGTGAACTGTTCAGCACTGAATGTTCGAAGCAGCGCGGGTACAGGAAGCAGTGTGGTGACAACCATATCCAGAAACCAGGCGGTTACAATTACCGGAACAGCTAAAGACAGCAGCGGCAGTAAGTGGTATGCGGTGTCGTTCACGAAGAGCGGTAAGAGCTATAAGGGTTATGTTTTTGCACAGTATATTACATTAAAGAGTGATAACAGCAGCAATGGCAATAATAACAATAATAGTAATTCTGATAACAGCACACCGGCAACATCTATCCCGGCAGTTGTTAACTGCGGTGCATTGAATATGCGTTCAGGTGCCGGCACGAATTATTCAGTCGTGACAACACTGACAAAGAATACAGCCGTAACGATTACCGGAGAAGCAAAGGACAGCAGCGGTACATTGTGGTATAAGATTACTGCAGGCAGTAAGACTGGCTATGTGCATTCTTCTTATCTGACGAAGAAGAACGCAGGTGGCAACAGCAGCAATAACAACAACTCAGATACTTCAACAGATGTATCCGGACAGACAATGAAGGTTGCGTATGATGTGGTCAATGTTCGAAGTGGAGCCGGTACATCTAAGGGCGTTGTGACGGTTGTCTACCAGAATGAGAAGGTAACTGTCGTAGGTCAGGATAAGGATAGCAGTGGTAATATCTGGTATAAGATTAAGACAGTATCCGGCAAGACCGGTTATATCCGCTCTGACCTTCTAAAGGCTGACAGCTCAAACAGCAGCGATACAAAGAGTGACAGCAATAATTCAAATTCAGGAACGGAATCAGATCTGAATGGACAGAAGATGCAGGTAAAATATGACGGTGTCAATATGCGAAGCGGAGCCGGTACATCCAAGGGTGTTATTGAAGTCATTTATCTTGAGGATACATTGACGGTTGTAGGTCAGGATAAGGACAGCAGCGGAAATATCTGGTATAAGGTCAAGGCAAAGTCCGGCAATACCGGTTATATCCGTTCTGATATGCTGAAGCAGTCCTCCTCATCAGGCAGCACAGCATCATCCGATCAGACATCGGACAGTACACCGACAAGCGGTCGTGTTGTTGATGGATGGCTGAATGTTCGAAGTGGAGCCGGTACATCCAACAAAGTACTGGTTGTTATTTCCGAAGGGACCAAAGTGACGATCAGTGAATCTGTCAAGGACGGCAGCGGAAGTCTCTGGTATCATATTACAGTGAACTATGGCGGTGTGAATTATGACGGCTATGTTTCATCTCAGTATATCAGCAAGTAATCGGCTGATCTAACAACGAAATACATAATTTGGCAAAACCTGTGGTAAATCGTGTCTTTACCACAGGTTTTGATTGTTATTTTTGAAAAATCAGATTATAATGAAATATATTGTAGTCTAAGGAGAAAAGATTGTGGAAAATAGAGAACAATATAAACGCTTAATTATGTTTTTTGCTTCTGCACTGATTCTGCTTGTTCAAGTGGTGATATTCTACTATATTTGGCATCGCTACTATAACTACAGATCAGTTATCGGAGCATTATACTGGCGCCGAGGCAACTGGGCATTGATGGGAGTGTATGCTTTTATCAATTTCTTCTTTTCAAAAATTTTTGGTGCCTATAAGGTTGGTTATCTGAAAGTCTCAGATGTTATTGCGTCCCAGATCCTTGCCGTTTTATGCTGCAATGGCGTGACTTATATGCAGCTGGCGCTGATTGGCCGTTGGCGTTTTTCGGCTTATCTGGAACCTATCATGCAGATGACCCTTTATGATGTTGTCGCTGTTATTGCGTGGGTGATCTTCATGCGATGGATTTATGCGAAGATTTATCCGCCGAGACAGATGCTGCTTGTTTATGGTGATATCAATCCAAAGGCACTGATCCAGAAGATGACATCCAGAACGGACAAGTACAGTATTGTTGATATGATCAATATTTCAGAGGGTTATGATGCAGTCATAGAACGGATCAGCCATTATGAAGCAATTGTGATCGGTGATATTCCGTCTGTTTATCGCAATAAATTTTTGAAATATTGTTATGCCAACTCTATTCGCTGCTACAGTATTCCGAAGATTTCGGATATTATGATCAAGAGTTCAACAACCATCAATCTCTTCGATACAGAATTGATGCTGTTCAGGAATCGCGGCCTGACAGCAGAGCAGAGACTGCTCAAGAGAGCATCGGATATTGTTTTTTCATGTATCATATTGGTTGTTTTTTCACCGATATTGCTTCTGGTGGCCGTATTGATCAAGCTTTATGATGGCGGGCCGGTTTTTTACAAACAGGAAAGGTTGACATATAATCATAAGGTTTTTATGATCTACAAATTCAGAAGCATGCGTGTGGATTCTGAGAAAACCGGTGCACAGCTGGCGAAGAAGAATGACGACCGTATTACCCCTGTTGGGCATGTGATCCGGTCTCTGCATATCGATGAGCTGCCACAGCTCTTCAATATTCTAAAAGGGGATATGGCATTTGTCGGTCCGCGTCCTGAGCGCCCTGAGATTGCAGAACTGTATAAGAAGAGTATTCCGGAGTTTGATTTCCGTCTGAAGATGAAAGCAGGACTGACAGGTTATGCACAGGTTTTCGGCAAATACAGTACAACACCTTATGATAAGCTGAAACTGGATCTGACTTACATCGAGAACTATACCTTCGCACTGGATTTGATGATCATTATTCAGACAGTGAAGATTCTTTTCCAGAAAGAGAACTCAGAGGGGCTTGATACCGGTCAGAAGACAGCATTGCGTACGGAGGACAAGAAGAATTGAAGCATGTAGAGGTATCTGTTATTATTCCTGTGCATAATGGTGCGGATTATATTGCACAGGCGATTGATTCAGCTTTAATACAGGATGTACCGTTGGAGATTATCATTGTCGATGATGGTTCAACAGATTGTCTGGCAGAGGCTTTGTCGCCGTACATGGAGCGGTCGGAGATAACGGTGCTGCATAACAGGCACAATATAGGCGTTGCAGAGAGCCGCAATCGGGGTGTAAGGCAGGCCAGAGGTGAATATATCGCTTTTTTGGATTGCGATGATTGGTGGGAGCCTGGAAAGCTGAAAATGCAGCTGACATTACTCAGAAAGACCGGTTATGTTTTGTGTGCATCAGGAAGACGGCTGGTCACACCGGATGGAAGACCGACGGAGAGAATCATCGGTGTGAAAGAAAAACTTACATATAGGGATCTGCTGTTCCAGAATCCTGTCAATTGTTCCTCTGTTGTGATCAAGCGTGATGCAGCCACTGCATTTCCGATGGTACATGATGAATGCCATGAAGATTATATTATGTGGCTTCAGATTTTGAGACATTATCATACGGCCTGTGCCGTGAATCAGCCTTTATTGAACTACCGGCTGAGCAAGACAGGCAAATCAGGCAATAAGCTTCATTCAGCGAAGATGACGTTTAAGGTATATCGGCACATGGGTTTCAGTATGCCAAAAGCATTGTTTTGCTTCGCGGGATATATGTTCAACGGTATCAAAAAATATTACTTTCATTAAAAAATTAATTTTTTTCGGTTTTTCTGTCACAATTCGTTGAAAAAGAAGGTTTATATATTATAAGAGTTTGAGGAGAGCTTGTGGGAGGCGGTAGTATGGCAATGAATTTGACGGATCCGGGATCGAATATGCATTCAGAGGAGCAGCAAAACCCTGAACAGGTGGCAAAATTCAACATAACCTTCAGGCTGTATGCATCAACGATGAAGCGGAAGGCCTATGCTATTTTGAGAGATGAAGGATGGGCAGAAGATGCTGTTCAGTGGACATTTATGAAGCTGCTGCAACATTTGAACCAGATTGGTGATCCGTACAGTATTAAAGCGAGATGTTATATTAATACAATTCTCGTCAATAACTGCTTCACTCTGCTCAAGAAGAACAACCGATATTATTTCATGGAAGATTATACCTATCAGAATGATTACAGACACAGCATGATCAGGGCGGATGAGTCATTAGACAATCTCATTTACCGGGAATTGCTGGCGGATGTACAGCAGATTCCGGAGATGTATTCGAATTTGATCATACTGAATGGGCTTTATGGGTATTCACCGCAGCAGATCAGTGAATTGCTGGACCTGAAGCCGGCAACGGTCAGAAAGCGAATGCAGCGAGGCAGGGAAATGCTCCAGAGAAAGATAGAAGAAAAGCAAAAGAAGAATAAGAAATGAATAAAAGGCGTTTCCGCGAAGGAAGCGCCTTTTGAGTATTAATAACCGGTTTCGTTATAAAGTTCATAGCTGATATCAGAAACAGTAGAAGAAGGGTTATAATCCTCATTGTCAAAGAGGTATTCGTGTAGCTCTTTGACGTTCTGTTCAAGACTGTCTGCAAAGACATAACTCAATCCGTCTGAAGGGAGAGAGCCTGTTTCTTTCTCAAATGGCCAACCGGTCTGATCGGCAATGTTGTAGTTGAAGATATCCTTGGCGAGGGAAATCAGGTCGGTGCTCGTCATGTTGGTATATACTTCAGGGAGAATCGTATCGATAATATTCAGCAATGTTCCGATATTCGCTGATTTGGCTTCTTCAAAAACCTTGGATAAAACGATTCGCTGGCGTTCAGCACGCTTGAAGTCGCTGTCAATCTTTCGGATTCGGGCATAGGCGGTGGCCTGTGTACCGTTGACGTGCTGGTAGCCCGGACCGGATATGTATTCGGAATCAGAACCGGTGACGCTGTTCTGTTCATCAATCAGAGGATTGATCAGACTGTATTCGGCATCTGAGATATCCAGATCGATACCGCCCACAGCATCGATGATCTTGGCCAGGACACCGAAATCAACAGTTGCAAATTCTGTGATATCCAGGTCAAGGTTGGTATTCAGCATACTCATGGATAGCTCAGCACCGCCGTAGGCATAGGCATGAGTGGCTTTTGAAAAACCATATCCGGGTACTTTCAGGCATGTATCACGATAAATGCTGGTAATCTTGACATCCTTCGTCTCCTGGTTGATGCTGATAACCATAATACTGTCAGAACGTGCGCCTGTCTGAAGAGAGCCGTCACGGGAGTCGACACCGAAAAGTGCAATATTGCGGTAGCCCTTCAATGCTTTTTGTGTTGTGGCATCCACATCATTGTTGATAACGATGTTCGCTTTGTCTACATCACTTGCAGAGGCTGTCTGGATAAGAGAAAGCTTGGCATAGACAAATACAACAGGGATCAGGATAAGAATAAGAACCAATTCAATGCCGAAGATAATTCCCCAGCGCTTTGTCTTGGATGATCTCTTCTTCTTTCTTCTTTTACTCATTGTAGAAATCCTCACTTTGTAGTACGAGATGCCTGCGTGGACAGAAATCTCTATTGGTTATATGAAAATGAAATGCATATTAAAAAGCATAAACAACTTTTATAATACCTTAAAAACGTTGAGATGACAAGCTTTTTCTCAAATATCGGCAAATGTTGTCATTGATCGGATAATATAAAGTTTTCATTTTTGGTTCACAATCTTAACACAATTAGGTGGTAGTATAATGACATAAAAGAAATAAAGACGAAAGGGGTTGTCTATTATGGCATTTGATGAACAAGATAGATTCGATCATACAGAAACTGATAATCATGTTAATGAGCAGAACCAGACCGCAGGCACCGCTCAGAACGAAGGAACGGAAGGATCCGGATTGTACAGAATGACAAGAGAGGATTTGAAGAATTCTACATTATATACAGATACAGACAGAAGAAGTGAATATACATCCGGTACTGCATATGAGAACAGAACGAATACAGCGCACACAGGCAGTTCTTATGCGGCCGGCAATGATTACAGCTATTATCATCCGACACAGAATAGCGGCGGCAATGGCGGAAACGGCGGCAGCGACAATTTCCATTCAGGCCCTGAGAAACATCATTCCCGGAAGAAGGGTGGTTTTGGCAAGACGGTGGTTAAGGCAGCATGTCTCGGCGTTGTCTTCGGACTGGCAGCTTCAGCTGTGATGTTTGGTGTGAATAAAGCAACAGGTGTATCTGCATCAGCCAGCGGCAGCGGTTCACCTTCTTACAATGTTCAGATTGTGAAGACATCGGCAGAAGGTGTGACAACAACGGATTCCAATGATGTGTCTGATATTGTAGCCAATGTTATGCCGGGAATAGTAGCTGTGAATACAACCGTTGAATCAACTTCCACCGACTGGTTTGGCAGACAGTACACACAGGAATCCAAAGGCGCCGGTTCAGGTATGATCATCAGCGAAGAGAACAATACATTATATGTTATGACCAATTACCACGTTGTTGAAGGTGCCAAAGAGGTATCCGTTCAGTTTTCAGATGAAACCACAGCTACAGCAACGGTTAAGGGATACGATGAGGATAAGGATGTGGCAGTCCTGACGATTGATATGTCCCAGTTATCCGACGATACAAAGAAGGCTATCGCAGTTATGGTTATGGGCGATTCAGATCAGTTGAAAGCCGGTGAAAGTGCGATTGCCATTGGTAATGCTTTAGGATACGGCCAGTCAGTGACAACAGGCGTTATCAGTGCTGTCAACAGAGAAGTGGCATTGACAGATAAGACAATGACATTGCTCCAGACAAGTGCAGCCATCAATCCAGGCAACAGCGGCGGCGCTTTGCTGAATGGTAAGGGCGAAGTGATCGGTATGAATACCGTGAAGTATTCAGATACATCTGTAGAAGGTATGGGATATGCAATTCCTATTAATACAGCACTGGAAACAGCCAAAGGCATCATCGATGGTACAATTGTTGCAAAGACAGATGAGACAACGGCATTCCTTGGTATTACAGGCGGTACACTTGATGAAGATACGGCATCTGCCTATAATGCACCAGCCGGTATCTATGTCAGCAACGTGGCATCCGGTTCCGCTGCACAGCGTGCAGGTCTGCAGGCAGGATGCATTATTACCGGATTCAATGGTGAAGATGTTTCCACAATGGAAGACCTTCAGAAACTGATCCAGAATTGTGCACCGGGCGACAGTGTCACCATTACAGCACAGTTCCCGGACAGCAATGGTAATTATACAGAACAGACATTGACAACCATCATGGGATCAAAGGCTGATGCCGGAGACAGCAGCCAGAGTACACAGCAGAATGGTCAGAATAACGGTCAGGGCAGCCGAAACAGTCAGGGCGGTCTGGGCCAGTCAAATGGTCAGTAAGATTGGCTGAATTGCATAACCAAAGGGCGTATGGAAATTGTTAATTCATTTTTCATGCGTCCTTTTTTAAATCAAAATTAAGAAAATTGTAAATTGAATACAGACAGGGATTGGTCTATAATAGAGAGTAATACAGGAGGATGAGCAGAGTTAATGAGCGATTATAATAACGATGATATAAAGGACACTGAAGATGAACAGAAATACGAAGATGTCTGCTATATGTGCAGACGACCGGAGAGTAAGACAGGACGTATGCTTCATATTCCGGGTATGAACAATATGTGTATTTGCATTGACTGTATGGAGCGCAGCTTCAGAGTCATGGATGGCAGCAACTATGCAGATCTGATGCAGGGTATGAATATTCAGGATATTTTTCCGGGAGGTCTGAATATGGATGATATGATGAATATACAGAATCAGATCCCGAAGAAGCAGAAGCTGAAGAAGAAGGCGAAGGATGGTGAAGAAGCCCATCCGGAATTTGATATAAAGAATATTCCTGCACCGCACATTCTGAAGGCAAAGCTGGATGAATTTGTTATCGGACAGGATCAGGCGAAGAAAGCGATCGCAGTTGCCGTTTATAATCACTACAAACGTGTGGCAACAAATACAATGGATGATATTGAGATTGAGAAGTCCAATATTCTGATGATCGGTCCGACAGGATGCGGCAAGACCTATCTGGTCAAGACGCTGGCGAGACTTCTGGATGTGCCTCTGGCAATCACAGACGCCACATCCCTGACAGAGGCCGGCTATATCGGTGATGATATCGAAAGTGTCGTATCGAAGCTTCTGGCGGCTGCTGACAATGATACAGAACGTGCAGAGCGAGGCATTATATTTATTGATGAGATTGACAAGATCGCCAAGAAGAAGAATACAACAGCCCGAGATGTCAGCGGTGAGTCTGTACAGCAGGGCCTTTTGAAACTTCTGGAAGGCAGTGAAGTAGAAGTACCGGTTGGGGCCACCAGCAAGAATGCCATGGTACCACTGGTAACAATTGATACAAGAAATATTTTATTTATTTGCGGCGGTGCATTCCCGGATCTTGAGAATATTGTCAAAGAACGTCTGACCAGACACAGTTCGATCGGTTTCAGTGCTGAGCTGAAGGATAAGTATGATCAGGATAAGAATATTGTCAGTAAGGTGACCATCGATGATCTGCGGGCATTTGGCATGATTCCGGAGTTTATCGGGCGACTGCCGATTACGGTGACACTGGAAGGCCTGAACCGTGATATGATGATCCGTATTTTGAAGGAACCAAAGAACGCTATTCTCAGACAGTACCAGAAACTGTTGGCGCTGGATGAGGTGGATCTTCGATTTGATGATGAAGCCCTGGGTGTTATTGCGGATAAAGCAATTGCCAGAAAGACAGGTGCCAGAGCACTCCGCTCCATCATTGAGGAATTTATGCTGGATATTATGTATGAGATCCCGAAGGATGACAATATCGGCAGTGTGACGATTACCAAAGCCTATATTGAAGGCAAAGGCAGTCCGATGATCGCTATGCGCGGAACACCTGCATTGCCGGAGAGTCCGTCAACGAACAATTAACAGTTTCTATCACCGTCGATACATTTCCAAAGTGCAGAAGCTGGTTATAATTTCCGGGTAAGCGTCATATAGTCTGTTGAATCTGCTGACAGGCGGGAATGAAATGGCAGAGAATTATGACGACATATCCTGTGAAGATGTGATTTACAGTGAGGATTACCGGGATTATATCAAAGAGTATTTTCAGGACTTTTCAAGTATTGCGGGCACGTATCATCCGGTCTGCATTGAGGCTATCGGCAGCCGGTATGCGGTGATGCATCTGGCAGGTGATACATCTATGCAGAACATACTTTCTGACTACAATATCAGCATGCTGCCGGCTTTATATGGTCTTCTGGGGACAGCCGGACTGGAAGAGAGCGGTATTTCATATTTTCACAGATCACCTTATCTGAATCTGAGAGGTTCAGGTGTGATGATCGGTGTCATTGATACCGGAATCGACTACAGGCATCAGGCATTTACCTATGAGGACCGTACAACGAAGATTTATTCCATATGGGATCAGACTATTCGTGACGGGGAGAGCCCCGAAGGCTTTATATATGGCACTGAATATACTTCAGAGCAGATCAACCGGGCATTGGCTGCAGAGAATAGTCTGGCTGTTGTGCCATCTCAAGATGAAAACGGGCATGGGACATTTATAGCCGGTGTTGCAGCAGGAAGAGTGATAGAATCAGAAGATTTTTCGGGGGCAGCACCGGATGCATCTTTGTGTATTGTCAAGCTGAAGCCATGCAAGCAGTATTTGAGGCAGTTTTATGGAACGGCGGCAGATGTCCCTGCATATCAGGAGAATGATATTATGGCAGGCATCAGCTACTGCATTCAAAAGGCACAGGAAGCCAGGATGCCTGTGATCATTTTGCTGGGAGTCGGGACGAACAGCGGCGGACATACGGGCCAGTCGTATCTGAGTCAGCTGATTGATGATATTTCCGGTTTCAGCGGTGTTTGTGTTGTAACAGCAGTGGGCGGAGAGGCAGATAAGAGACATCATTTTCTGGGCGTCCTGTCTGAGGATTCGGCTTATACAGAGGCTGAGATCAGAGTGGGGGCCGGGGAGAGGGCTTTTTCGCTGGAGCTGTGGTCGATACACCCGGATCTCTATACTATTGGGATTCAGTCACCCGCCGGTGAGAGAATTGAGAAGATCACACCAATTGCAGGAAGAAGCCAGACTATTCGTTTTATTCTGGACCAGACGGAAATTTTTGTTTATTATCAGATGGTTGAATCTCTTTCCGGACAGCAGGTTATTTTTCTGCGATTTGATGAGCCGACACAGGGAATCTGGTCACTGCGCATATATGGCAATCTGGCAGTGAACAGACGATTTCACATCTGGCTGCCTATGACACCATTTATTTCAGATCAGACATATTTTCTGAGACCAGATCCGGATGTGACACTTTCTGATGCAGCCTGTGCATCGGAGGGCATATCCGTGGCGGCTTATAATGATACAAATAACAGTTTGTACGCCGCATCGGGAAGAGGGTTTACAGCAGATTACGAAATAAAGCCGGATCTGGCAGCACCGGGAGTGCAGATATACGGACCGGTTCCGGGAAACAGATTCGGGACCAGGACAGGAACAAGCATGGCTGCGGCACAAACGGCCGGTGCGGCAGCTTTGCTGATGGAATGGGGACTTTTAAAGGGCAATGATCTTCAGCTGAACAGTCATAAGATCATTAAATATCTGACATTGGGTGCTGTCCGCAGAGAAGGTGTTGTCTATCCTGATCGGGCATGGGGCTATGGAAGATTGAATCTTCTGAAAACTTTCAATGAACTGGTGACAGGACGTACATAAAGGTATATAATAGTAATCGAGACAAAGAGATTTTTGACTATACACGACAATAGCCAGAAATAGTACATACAATTCATACAGGAGGGTAATATTATGGCATTTTTTGATGAGCTTAAGAAAAATTTATCAGGCGTAACAGACACAGTTGCAAAAACTTCTGAAAACGTGATGAAGAAATCCAGTACAGCGATTGAGATTCAGAAGGCAAAGCTGAAAAGAGTATCGTTGGAAGGCGATATGAAAGAATTATATGCATCTCTTGGCAAGTTGTATTTTGAGGAATACGCTGATGGCGATATGCCAAAGGAAATGGCAGAGTTATGCGAGAAGATTACATCTTGTCAGCATGCGATCAATGAAGCTGAGCAGAGAGCCGCTTTATTGAAAGGAGTTGTCATCTGTTCAAATTGTCAGGCAGAGGTGGATAAGGATGCGTCCTATTGTCCGAAATGCGGTGCAGAGATCATCCATGTTGTAGAAGAAGATGAGAATGTGGATGCAGCATCTTCTGAGGAAGTGGATGATGAAGTGCCAGATGGTGCAGATACAGAGGATTCAGAAGGCGGGGCTGAAGAAGCAGACGCTGAACCGGAAGAAAGTGCAGAGGCAAACGAGCAGGAAGATGAAGCTGCTAAAGAAACGGAAGAGGGAGAAGCTTCAGACGAATGCACAGACAACGAATAAACGAGATGAGAAACAGAAAAAGCTGCTGTCGAGCAGGCAGCAGCAAGAGGGAGAATAAAATGAAAAGCCTGAAGAAACTGGCGGGCATGATTGGGCTTGTTATTTTGTTATGTGGCATTATGACCGGATGTTCCGGAAAGAGACTGTATTCAGAAGAGGAATTAACACAGATCCATGATGTAGTTGGTGCTGTAGAACAGATAACAAAGGAATTCCAGTATGTGATCGGCGGCAGCATGCAGTCGCTTTTGGAGGATTCTTCAAGCAGGGCAGATTTGATGGATTATGTGTCCACAAGGAAATATGACCCGGACAAGAAGATCATTGCATTGACCTTTGATGATGGGCCGAGCACAGCGGATACGAATGGCACCAGTGATCTTCTGGATGTACTGGAACAGTATGACAGCCGTGCAACATTTTTTTGTGTCGGCAACAATATTAATGACAAATCAGGTCCGTTGCTGAAACGTATGGTGGAACTGGGATGTGAAGTAGGCAACCACAGCTATGACCATGCACAGCTGACGAAACTGGATGCCAAAGGTGTCCATGATGAGATTGATACGACCAACGAATTGATTAAGAAATATTCAGGCAGAGACTGCCGTATCATCCGACCGCCATATGGCGCGGCTGATAATGACATTGTACCGGCGAATGTATCACAGCCTTTTATTATGTGGGATGTAGATACGGAGGACTGGAAAAGTCTGAATGCGTCTAAGGTTATTGCCAGTGTCGAAAGGTACAGAAACCAGGATTGGGATGGTGCTGTTATACTGATGCATGATATCCATCCGACAACGGTTGAGGCCTGCAAGACACTGATCCCTGAACTGGTCAATGCAGGATACCAGTTAGTCACGGTATCGGAGTTGGCTTATCTCAAAGGTGTTAAACTGGAACCGGGCAAGAGTTATTGGGGCATTAGTGAGAAATCAACTGAAACAGACTATTAGCAGAGCGCGTTCAATCTGCATAATTAAGAAAGAGACTGCTATATGAAAAGGGAAAGCTCCCTGAAAACGTTTCGTGCGGGTGCACGTTGTTTTCAGGGAGCTTTCCCTTTTTATTACCAGCGGCCGAACTCGGACAACTCAAGGCCTTTATTCTTATCCAAAACGGACTGAACAGCCCATTCATGAACAAAGAGCAGCAGCGGGTTGCCTTTGAGGTCTTTGATACGCTTCATATCGGATGTGCCGATAATCTTGTTTGTCTCAATTTCATCCTTATTGGCAATCCAGCGGATGTATTCGTGAGGCATTGGTTCAAGACGGATCTCAACGCCGTATTCATTGAGCAGACGGTGCTTCAGAACGTCGAACTGAAGGACACCGACAACGCCGACGATGATCTCTTCCATACCGGTGTTGTATTCCTGGAAGATCTGGATGGCACCTTCCTGGGCAATCTGGGAGATACCTTTGATGAACTGCTTACGCTTCATGGTATCTACCTGACGGACTTTGGCAAAATGCTCAGGTGCGAAAGTCGGAATACCTTCAAAGGCGAATTTCTTGCCGGGTGCGCAGACGGTATCTCCGATAGAGAAAATACCCGGGTCAAAGACACCGATGATATCTCCGGCATAGGCTTCGCTGATAACCTTACGTTCCTGAGCCATCAGCTGCTGCGGCTGGGAAAGACGGAGCTTCTTCTTACCCTGTACGTGATAAACTTCTTTGTCAGCATCAAACTTGCCGGAACAGATACGCATGAAAGCGATTCGGTCGCGGTGTGCCTTGTTCATATTGGCCTGGATCTTGAATACAAAAGCTGAAAAGTCCGGGCTGAAGGTATCGATGAGACCGGAGTCAGACATTCTCGGCAACGGAGAGCTTGTCATTTCAAGGAAGTAATTCAGGAAAAGCTCAATACCGAAGTTATTCAGGGCAGAACCAAAGAAAACAGGTGAGAGCTGACCTTTGGAGACAAGATCCATATCCAGTTCATCGCTGGCACCATCTAAAAGTTCAATATCATCTACAAGTCTTTCATAAAGTTCGGATCCAAGTTCCTGCTCAAGTTCAGGAGAGTCCATGGTCAGATCCTTGTCAGATGCGGCCTTCATACCGTTATTATTCTCTGTGAAGGCGTGGATATGGCGTGTCTGACGGTCATAGACACCCTTAAACTCCTTACCGCTGCCGATAGGCCAGTTGATCGGGCATGTGTGGATGCCGAGGACGGATTCGATATCTTCCATCAGGTCAAATGGGTCCTGGGCTTCACGGTCCAGCTTGTTGATAAATGTAAAAATCGGAATATGGCGCAGCACACAAACCTTGAAAAGCTTGATAGTCTGAGCCTCAACACCCTTGGATGCGTCGATAACCATGACTGCAGAATCTGCCGCCATCAGTGTACGGTAGGTATCTTCAGAGAAATCCTGATGTCCCGGTGTATCCAGAATATTGATACAATAATCTTTATAGTTAAACTGCATAACGGAAGAAGTAACCGAAATACCTCTTTCCTTCTCAATTTCCATCCAGTCGGAGACAGCATGCTTTGCTGTTTTCTTTCCCTTTACGGAGCCGGCCAGATTGATGGCACCGCCATAGAGCAAAAACTTCTCTGTCAATGTCGTCTTACCGGCATCGGGATGGGAAATAATTGCAAATGTACGGCGTCGTTCTATTTCCTTTTTAAAATCAGCCATTTTAAATCCTCCATTCAATCTCTGATATTTTAGCGTGAACAGGGCCTCCTTGTCAAGAAAAAGGCGGATATCCTTGCAAAATAGCGATTTTTACGGTATATTACACAGGTATAGAATTTTTTGAATATAAGGAGGATTGGCCGATGGCAAGAATCGCTATTGTGACAGACAGTAACAGCGGCATCACCCAGGCAGAAGGAAAGAAGCTTGGCGTTTATGTATTACCGATGCCTTTTGATATAGATGGACAGCCGTATTTTGAGGATATTAACCTGACGCAGGAACAATTTTATGAGAAGCTGACGGGAGATGCAGATGTATCCACATCACAGCCTTCACCGGATGCAGTCATGTCTCTGTGGGATGACCTTTTGAAGAATAAAGGATATGATGAGATCGTCCACATTCCGATGTCAAGCGGGCTCAGCAGTTCCTGTGCTACAGCCATGATGCTGGCACAGGATTATGACGGCAAGGTTCAGGTTGTGGATAACCAGAGAATTTCCGTGACTATGAAGCTTTCTGTACTGGATGCCATGAAGATGACAGAAGACGGTTTTTCAGCAGCAGAGATCAAGCGGATACTGGAGGAGCAGAAGTTTAATTCCAGCATTTATATTATGGTAGATACATTGAAGTATCTGAAGAAAGGCGGACGTATCACACCGGCAGCAGCAGCCCTTGGTACATTGCTCAGACTGAAGCCGGTTCTGCAGATCCAGGGCGAGAAGCTGGATGCTTTTGCAAAGGCCAGAACCGTGAAGCAGGCAAAGAGAATTATGCTTGATGCGATTCATAAGGATATCGAAACCCGTATGGGCGGCGAGGTGAATATGGATAATCTCCACATTGCAGCTGCTTATACACCGGGGGAAGGTGTTGAACAGTGGCTTGAAGAAATCCGCAGGGAATTCCCGGACAAGGAGATTATAGTAGATCCGCTTTCATTAAGTATATCTTGTCATATCGGACCGGGCGCGCTGGCTGTAACAGTGACAAAGAAGACGGAATATTAGAAATGCGTACATATACTCATGTGGTACATGATCTGACACCCGTTTATGATGAGCATTCGCGGATATTGATACTTGGATCGCTGCCTTCGGTGAAATCCCGGGGGCAGTTTTTTTATAATCATCCGCAGAATCGTTTCTGGAAGGTGCTGGCAGCGGTGACAGACCATGCACCTTTAGAAAATGTGGAAGAAAAGAAACAATTTCTGCTGGAGCATCAGATTGCCCTGTGGGATGTGATCGCCAGCTGTGATATTATCGGCTCCAGCGACAGCAGTATTAAGAATGTTGTGGCGAATGATATCGGCAGGGTTCTCTCGGAAGCATCTATCCGGCAGATATTTGTCAATGGTCAGACAGCGTTTAAACTCTATAAGAAATATGTTCTTCCGGAAACCGGAGTGATGCCGGTGTGTCTGCCTTCCACCAGTCCGGCCAATGCGGCCTGGAATATGGAGAGACTGACAGAGGCATGGCAGGTGATTGTCAGAGAATCGTAAGGCTTCTTTCATTGTTTTCATGCAGCAGGTATGTTATAATCTGAATATAAGATGCATGAAAATGGGGACAAGGACTGGGCTTTGAGGCACAGGGAGAAAGGAAAAGGGAAAGTATGAAGAAGCGATTTTTGGGCATGGTGACGGCAGGGATTTTGGCAACAGTTATGCTGGCGGGCTGCGGAGCATCCGCATCAAAGGTAACCGCAGAATCTTTATTGCAGGAAGTCCAGAGTAAATGTGATGCAATGAAGTCTTTGGAGACACACACAACAGCGGAGATCACACTTGAGTCAGATGCTCTTGGCGGAACCATGGATATGACTATGGATATGACCATGCAGACAACCATAGAACCGGTTGCTAACTACCTGAAGGGCAATATCAGTATTCCGGGGCTGGGTACAGCAATGGATATGGAGAATTACACAGTGGTCCAGGATGACCAGATTCTTTCTTATACCGGTATAGCGGGCCAATGGATGGTGTCTAAGATGGCCTATGACAAGGATTCTGTAGAGAGAATCAATGCTGCAGCAGAAGATCTGCTTAAGAGCAAGGATTCTCTGAAGTTAGCAGACGAGACACAGGATGTGGATGGCACGGAAGCCTATATGATTTCCGGCAGTATTTCCGGTGCAGATGTGAAGAATCTGCTGAGTTCCATGGAGAGTACACTTGGCGGTCTGACTGGTGATACAGAGATGAATCTGGATGATATCACCGTGGACTTTACCTATGCTGTCAGCAAGGCGGATAAGATGCCATTATATATGGATATGGTATTTAGTGGTCTGGGTGCCGGTGAGGGTGATGAACAGGTGACATTCAGCAAGTTCAACATGAAGATGGAATATACGAATTATGATACTGTAGAAGCCATCACGGTTCCTCAGGATGTCGTTGATTCTGCAATCGATGTGACAGATTATCTGAATGATCTTCAGAATGAGACATCTTCAGATACAGAATCTGAAACAGCAGCATAATAGAAATAAAAGAAAGACAGCGCATACGAAGTGTGTCGGAAACAGCAATAACCGGACAGGGTGGATCATCAATCTGTCCGGTTATTTTTGTGTTCGCGTTTCAGATCCCCTGTCTTATGAATAAATTTATTGACACTGCCACATACTACCTGTATAAGATGTGTGGGAATTCAGATGAAAATTGATGTCTGTGCAGCAGACCGGAATTCCGTATCGGGACCCATGGGCGGGTCGCGGATGAAAATAGACAGTAAACAGGAGGAATGGCATTATGAAGGCGACAGGAATTGTAAGACGTATCGACTAATGCGTTATAATAGGACAAGGTCAGAAAGCCGCATAAACACTGGGGTTTCGCTGATTTCGTCCAAGCTATCGGCAGAAAATTCACGGCGGTCAAGGCCACTTAATTCGAAAGAGAGGTGAGAGAAGGAAAGCCAACTGATGGCAACCGAAGATGTGTCTGTTAGGACAACCCTACCACTAAAAGGAGTCAAGAGGACAGTTTCTCTTGGCTCTTTTTGTTTACAGAAATTTTGAAATGGCAATAATGTCAATAATATCAGAATTGGAGGAATGAATGATGAAGCAAGGTGTTTTGGTTTATGATGAGAGGTCAGGTCGGATGGATATTCGTTTCGGTTTAGAGGAATATTACGGAGGCCTGCACTGCGGCACTACTATGGATGTCCTTGTTCAGAACCGATGGATTCCCACCAGAATCGAGATGGCAGATGACTGGTACTTGGTTGGGATCAAAACGAATATCCTGTCCGGGCTGAGAGTCCGGATTTAATCTGTATTCAGTTACTTGAATATAAGAAGATTTGGACAGTGTGGATGAACAAAAAGAAAATTGGCATTTTTAATGCAATTACTTATTGAACCGTTCTAAAAAGGATTAAAGGGAATGGTGCAGAGCAACTGCTTACAAATTGTAAGCAACTAAAAAATGGTAGTTACAAACGGGAAAAATGGCTTACTGATGTATCAGTAATATCCATTGTATACCAATCAGATGAAGCGGCTTCTTTTATAGAAAGAAGTCGCTTTTTTTGTAGAGAGTCCAGAAAGGAGGAAATTCATATGAAATGCCTGCTCAAATACCAGTGGGTCAAGCTGCTTAGAGCCCACTTGCCACAGGGCAAGGGGGTAATGGGCTACTGGGCCAGACTGGCGGCACGAGCGGCATTTCGTAAAGGTGAGGCGCATTACTGCGGATATGCCAATCCGGTATCAGCCGGTATGTGGTCCGGTGGGATCGTTGGCCTCAAGAGCATTCTCGGAGTAAAGAGCAAAACTGTGGCTTTACAGATTTTGGACGACTTAAAGCGCTTGGGCTATATTGAATACACGCTGAATCCCTCAACAAAGAAACTGGAATACTTTATCAAAGATTGGGTGCTTCAGTGTTCCGGCGCTGGGTGCATGAACGGCGCTGTATATACCACAGAAGGCTATGGTTTTCTCTGCCTTCCCCGTAATATTACACAGCGGTTGACAGAGAATCAATATCAGTTTGAAGAAGCGGACGCATGGCTGGATCTCTGGTGCCACACGGTTTGGCAGGATCCACGCAATGCGTTTTCTTTTTGGGCGCCGGCTATTCAGTATGGCTCCTATGGCGCCGCATTAACCTTGGAAACCTTGGGACAGCGCTGGGGTTGGGAAAAGACAAAGGTATGGAGATTTTTTCAAAAGTATGGGGATGTCTTCGTTCTGTACCGTCTGCCCGGCTCTTTCGGCTGCCTCATTTTTAATAAACTGTATCCCACAGGTGCAGAGGTTTCAATGCCGGTATCTGCGGACATTGAACGCATAATCGGTAAAATGCGCATAATGGCGGGGAATACACATATTGCAGGAACAGACCATGTCCGGCTTAATAAGATGATCCTTTGGTTCAGCCGACAGATCATCGCGCAGGATGGCAAAGATGTGTTGGAAACTGAGGCGCAAGACCGCGTTGCACTTTCTACCCCCATATTACGCGCGTATCTTTCTCTGTGTTGGAATTGTAAGAATTGTAGCTATGACTGCGGGAATGTAGATATATTCCCTGTATTGTTAAAAACCATACGAGGGCCTTGTGCCCCAATTTTTGAACAAGCAAAGGAGAATTTCCATGAGCAAACAGAACGAAACCAGCGCCAAGGCGCTTTACGAACAGCAGGAACAGAAGATTTCCACCCAGTCCGATGCTTTCATCCGTCTATTGACGCAAAGAGGCATTCTGGAGGATCACCAGATTGACGATGATCGTATCCGGCAGGCGCAGAAGGAGAAAAAGCGCAATATGTATCACAACACACAACTGCTTCTGGAACACTATCGGAATATCGCCTGGGCACTGGAGTGCTTCCCAGACACCATAGCGGAAGAACTTGATCAGCCCTTTGAGGGGCTGGATTTTTTGTTGGAGAAGATGGATGTGGAGATGGGCATGGGGAACAAGAAACTGGAAAGCCGGCTGGAGAGTGTTCGCAAATCCCGTTTGCTGTTAGATCGGGTCAATGAAGCTTTAAGCGTTTTGAAGAAAAAACCTGACAACGGTGCAAAAATGTACGAACTCATCTATCTGACCTATCTTGCTCCAGATAAATTGTGCCATACGGACCTCCTATATCGGTTGGACATCTCATCCCGCCACTATTACCGTCTTCGCCAGCAGGCCATCACCATTCTGTCTATTCGCCTGTGGTCTGCTCCGGCCAGCGAAGTAGATTCCTGGCTGGAGGTGCTGACCCTGCTGGAAAATCTATGAGTGAAAATGAAAAGGCACAAAAATGG
>OLOI01000718.1_pt1 | contig 31820 bp, 26 predicted proteins | sample 1672131 | NCBI WGS metagenome assembly OLOI01 (sample SAMEA3136651, study PRJEB25190) | human gut metagenome
GGGACGTCAAGGATGCCGTCCCCTACACAAAACTTCATTTATTATTCAAATAAACTATAATTTACTTTTGATAGTGTATTATGAATGGTAACCATACCACAGAAGTTCATCTTCGGGATACAATGGTTACATATTAAAAAAACTTATGAAGCGTCCGAAAAAACGACATCTGCAAAAATACAGATGCCGTAAATGACTGAAAAGTGAAATTACTTAATCATACTTCCATCGCCGCCCATTACTGCATTTGTCAATATATCCTGAAAAAACTATCTTGAAATAGTCTGATAATCGGTATTCTTAGATTTTTCGTCCCATGACGGATATATTTCTGCTTCCCATTTATATATAGGAACAACAGCCTTTTCCTTAAAGCCGAGTTTTTCATAAAACGGCTGGTCGCCGCCTGTCATACCCTTACATTGAGGGTAAAGCTCCATAACCCTGTTTGCGGCTTCGTTCAGTATTGCTGTTGCAATGCCCTTTCTGCGCTCCCACCAGGCTACGCCGAGCGGCTCTAACTCGCAGTACGGCATTTTTTCATCATACCAGATGTTAGCCATAGCAACAGGTCGCTTCTGCCTGTCAAGCACGCATAAATCAAGCTTTGGATTGTAATGCTTTTGTTTTCGCATATCGGCAAAGGCAGATGCACAGTCGGGCACGCTGTCTATGCTGTAATTAAAAGCCGCCATATGGACGTTTGCAAGATAAAAAGAAGGAGTTACTGTTCCGTCTGCAAACGAATAGCCATCGGGCAGACTTACATCAAATCTGCTTGTGTTAAAATCCCTTATTAAAATTCTTTCCTGCCAATCCTTTTTGAAATCTTTGCTCAGAGCAAGCTTCTCCAATGTTTTGTTCCACTGAGGGATAAGCAGAAAAGCCTGCCTCTTGATGTTGTTCTTATCTTTTACGCAGGACATCGTTGTTTTTGCAAAGAATATCATATCGGTAAGCAGTTCAGCGTCATTTGCTCTTTCCTTTGTATCAAAAAGGAAGAACACCGTTCCGTCATCATTGCCCTCGTTTATTGCACAGGCAACAATTTTTCCGTTCTCTCTGTAAACTCCTACAGTGCGCTCCCATACATCCGAATATCTCAAAAATTTTGGGTGCAGACCGTTGCCGAATTCCATTCGGCTTAATCCGAATATCGGATAATCCCAATTGTATGAATTTATTATCAGACTTTCAATCTCCTCAAAATCATCCTTGGTGTAAAACGAAAAAGTATACTTCATAATAAAACAACTCCTGAAAGCTTCCGTATTAACTGATGATTTAATTGTATATTGCGATTTATAATATGTCAACAATGTCAACAGAAAACCTGATTTTAGGACGGCGACTAATTTCTGCCCTGCTTTTCAATTATTTTCTCATTAATTTTTTCAGCTTGTTTTCTGTAATAAATACTGAAACACAACCATATGAGCAAAGTAAATACAACCGAAGCTGCTATCGAAATTGCAACGGACAAAAGTCCGAATTCTATCGGAATCCAGCCTGCATAAAATGCAACACAAATATATATAGCAAAACCAATGCCGAGGTGTATAACCACTTGCAACCACCTTGATAAGTTTTCGTTCCTATAAATAAGCGACGGAACAGAAAATCCAAGTCCCACGATTGCAGAACAGATTACCTGCTTTATAAATTCAGCTGACGTGAGATTGCTGAAAAAATCAGCATTTATTAACGATGAAACAGTCATATAAAAAACCAACACCGTAAAGCCCCAGCTTATTCCCATAGCTGTCACTGAAATTATTTTTTTCATAAATAAAACTCCTCCTTAAATACCTAAATATTTTTTAAATTCGGGCAGATACTTGCGTGAAATATAGTCCTTGCAGCCATTTTTCATAACAAGGCTCATCATACCCTTGAATGTCGGTTCAACACATTTTATGTGACCGAGATTAATAATTGTTGACTTTGAAATTTTCATAAAATCCTTGCCAAGCTGATTTTCAAGTTGGTACAGCCTTTTTGACGAGTAATATTTTTTGTCACGACTGTAAATGACTGTCCGCTCGCACTCAACCCTGACCATATAAACCTCGTCAGGCTGAAGAATTGAGATTTTTCCGTTCTCCTCGCCTGTTATGAATTTGCCCGTGTTTTCAAGATAGGCAACAGCCGAGGTTATCTCGTCGCTAAGCGAATCCGCATAGATAACGGCATATGGCTCCTTGAACTCGCCTGAGATTTTCAGTTCAACCTTCAATATAACCCCTCCTTTCGGGTACAATGTGATTATACTATTGAACACAGATTTTGTCATTTGTTTTTAGCTGAGTGGAGAAAATAAGCCGATAAAGTGCTGATAATTATAAATCAAAAGCAACCGGCAGGCTGTACACAAGGGCAGACAGTATCATATCAATATCTTAACTCCGAGATACCGGATTATATATTAATCTGATTTTTTAGCGGATAAATGAGCTTAACGGCACACATTTAAATAATTTTCAAAAAACTATTGACATCTTCCTATAACAATGATATAATTAAAAAGCTGTAACAACAGCAACACATATCGCGGGATAGAGCAGTTCGGTAGCTCGTCGGGCTCATAACCCGAAGGTCGTCGGTTCAAATCCGGCTCCCGCAACCACTAAAAACGGCTTAAACACTAAGTTTGAGCCGTTTTTCTTTTTACCTAAAAACCTTGAATTTTGCAGATTTCCCCCGAATTTCCCTCCGTTGACGTTTATTTTTGCAATTTTACCCTCAATATTCATAAAAACAGCCTGAGTATAAAACACGAATACTCAGGCTATTTGTTTAATAATTATGCCAAATTAGTTTTTCACCATCTGACGTTAATCTGTATCTATAAATAATGTTACCATTTATTATGTAATCTTGTTCCTTTTCAAAAACTTTTTCGTTACATAATTCTTCCATGATACACAAAAACTCATATAGAGGTATAGACCTCTTTGATATAAAAGAATTATAAGTTTGAAATTTCCATATATATCCTTGTTTCAAGTTCAATCTTTTTACTTCTGATAATATCAGTTCTTTTAACTCCATAGAAAAGCTCCTTGCAAATTTTAATGTTAAATTTCTTTTCAGTTATTTATAAATCTTTTTCCAACTAACATTAAAATTATTGCTAATCTGATAATATACTTCTTCATTCTTAGCTACTTCATATGAACTATTTGTAGAATACAGTAAGTACATATTTCCCGTATAATTTTTGTAAATTATTTTCGTCAGCTCATCTGTGGTTGCAAACATATATCCACCATCAGTAGGTAAATCTACACTTCCTATGTGTTGATATGCTCCTGATTCCGTTTTCTTGTAAAGTCCACCACTACCACTTGACCAGTTATTTCCGCAACGCCAGTAATAGCCAGAACCTTCAAAGACAATCGTACTGCTGGATGTTATACCAGAAAAAGCGTTTACTTCAATGCTAGTTACACTTTCAGGTATATTTATGGTTTTTAAATAACCACAGCGATAAAATGCTTTTGTTCCGATAGACGTAATACTATCTGGCAGTTTAACTTCTACAATATCTTGACTAGAGAAACCTTCAGATTCAATCTTTGTAACTAATTTCCCTTGATAATACCGTGGTATAACAACAGAAGACCATGAGATAGCTCGATTTTTACTAACGCTCCATGTTCCATCATTTAATTCAGTAAATTTCAAACCTTGCATATCTGCCAACATATCTGTATAGTCATTTGTATTATCAATCTCTGACTCTATACTACCCAAATTATCAGTAGTTCCGTCAGTATAGGTTACAACAAGTTCTCCGTTGACCATTTCCATATCGGCAATGCCTCTGCCCGTTTCACCTTTGTCACCCTTATCGCCTTTATCTCCCTTGTCACCTTTATCTCCTTTTTCACCTTTGTCACCTTTTTCGCCCTTGATATTACCAAGATTGCAAACTGTGTTATCAGTAAGGAGAATACTTAATTCACCGTCTGTTGACAAAGTTACAGTTTTAATGCCAACACCATCTTTACCATCAGTTCCGTTAGTGCCGTTTGTACCAACCACTACACCGAGATTTGCAGTTTTTCCGCTTGTATAGGTCAGTATCAGCTCACCGTTTGAATTGATTTCTGACTTTGAAACACCTATACCGTCAGCACCCTTAATGTTACCGAGGTTAAGTACAGTACCGTTGGATAATTCAACGCTCAAAGCACCTTCAGCGGAAATCGTTACATTGACAATGCCTGTACCGTCTTTACCGTCAACGCCGTTTGTACCATCCTTACCATCTGCACCATTTGTACCGTTAATGCCGTCTGCTCCTACTACTTTTCCAAGATTAGTAGATTGACCGTTTGTATATGTGAGTACAAGTTCTCCGTCAGCATTGATTTCAGACTTTGAAATACCAATACCGTCATCGCCCTTGATACTTCCAAGATTTAGTGTTGTTCCGTTTGTCAGCTCAACATTCAAAATACCATCATCAGTAATTGTTACATTGGCAATTCCGATACCGTCTTTACCGTCAACACCGTTAGCACCATCTTTACCATCTTCTCCGTCTTTACCGTCAGCACCATTTGCACCATCTTTACCATCAGTTCCGTTAATACCGTCCTTGCCGTCTTTTCCGACAATACAGCCGAGGTTAATACTTGATGAATCGGAGAAAGTAAGTTCCAATTCACCGTCTGAATTTATAACTACATTAGAAATGCCAATGCCGTCTTTGCCATCCTTACCGTCAGCGCCGTTAGTACCATCCTTGCCATCTGTACCGTTTACACCATCAATTCCGTCTTTGCCATTAGCACCAACTACAACACCAAGATTAGAAGAAGTTCCATCAGAATAAGTTATTACTAATTCTCCGTCAGCATTGATTTCTGACTTTGTAACGCTGATTCCATCTTTACCGTCAATACCATTTGTACCGTTTTTGCCGTCTGCACCATTTTGACCGTCTTTTCCGTCCTGTCCGTTAGTTCCTACGACTGTACCGAGATTTACAGATGTTCCGTCTGAATACTTAATAACAAGTTCACCAACAGAATTTACTGTTGTTTCAGTAATTCCGATACCGTTTTTACCATCAGCACCGTTTTTACCGTCAACACCGTTAGTACCATCCTTGCCGTCTGCACCCTTAATATTGCCGAGATTTAATTGTGTACCGCTTGTTAGTGTAATTTCGAGTTCGTTATCTGAGTTGATTGTTATATTCTGAATACCAACTCCGTCCTGACCGTCAGCACCGTTGACACCATCTTTGCCGTCCTTACCATCTATTCCGTTTTTACCATCTTTACCATCGGCACCTATTACAACACCAAGGTTAGAAACAGTATTATCTGAATAGGTTAAAACAAGTTCACCCTTTGAATTGATTTCCGATTTAATAACACTTATACCGTCTTTACCATCAATACCATTTGCGCCATTTTTACCGTCCTTGCCATCTGTGCCGTTAGTACCATTGATACCATCTTTACCATCAGTTCCGTTGACACCATCTTTTCCATCCTTGCCGTCAAGTCCGTTTGTACCTATTACATTTCCAAGATTAGAACGCTGTCCGTTAGAGTAGGAGAGTACAAGCTCACCGCTTGAATTGATTTCAGCGTTAGTTACACTAACTCCGTCATTACCATCTTTACCGTCAGTACCATTAATGCCGTCAGCTCCATCTTTACCGTCAGCTCCATTGATACCGTCTTTGCCATCAGCACCTACTACAACACCGAGATTAGCAACTGCATTGTCTGAATAAGTTAAGACTAATTCGACCTTTGAGTTGATTTCGGACTTTACAACACTAATACCATCTGTACCGTTTTTACCATCAATACCGTTAGTACCATCCTTGCCGTCTTTTCCGTCTTTGCCGTCAACGCCATTAGTGCCATCCTTGCCGTCTTTTCCGTCTTTGCCGTCAACACCATTAAGTCCGTCTTTACCATCAGCACCGACAACTACACCAAGATTTGAACGCTGTCCGTTTGAATATGTAAGAACCAACTCACCGTTAGAATTAATTTCAGAATTTGAAACACTGACGCCGTCTGTACCGTTCATTCCGACAACTTTGTCAAGATTAACAGTTTTTCCGTCTGAAAAGTTTAGTACAAGCTGACCGTCAGAATTGATACTTGCATTTGTAATGCCAACACCGTCAATACCATTTGTACCGTTTTTTCCATTTGCACCGTCTTTACCATTAGTGCCATTAATGCCGTCAGCACCATTGATACCATCTTTGCCATCAGCGCCATTTAAACCGTTGGCTCCGTCTTTACCGTCAGCGCCATTCTTACCATTAGTTCCGTTTTTGCCATCTGTGCCATTAGAACCGTTGACGCCATCCTTGCCGTTTGTGCCGTTAATTCCGTTCGTACCGTCCTTACCATCAGCACCATTCTTGCCGTCAGAGCCTATCGCTTTGCCGAGATTTAAAACAGAATTGTCGGACAAGGTTATAAGCAATTCACCGTCTGACGAAAAAGAAGCCGTCTTAATGCTTGCGCCATCCTGCTTTGATGAAGCTTCAAGTGCAGATGCCCATTCTTTTTCAGTGCCTGAATAGCCATTATCTACTGCAATATCATAGGCAGATTTGCCTGAAAGAGAATCAAGCCATTCCTGCACACTTCCCTCATAGCCGTATTTAACAGCCAATTCATATGCAGAAAGTCCGTTTTCTACTTTTGAATCGCCCTTAAACACAACAAAACCTATTGTGCCAAGCAGAAGTAAAACAATAAGAACTACACATAAAATTTGAAAAAACTTGCTGTTCTTTTTCTCTGCTTTTTGATATTCATTTGTTTGCTGTTGTAACATATTCATACCTCCATGCCAGTATAGTATATTAGTTTTATTATATTACTCGTTTTGTGAACTGTCAACGCATTTCGTGTTATTATCTAAAAATTTTTATAAATACCATTTAAGATATATACGAGGTGATTTAATGAATTTTGGTGATAGATTAAGGATTTTAATTGACGAACGAGGCATTACACAAAAAGAATTAGCTTCACAATTAAATATAGCTCCCTCAACAGTAAGCAGTTATGTTCAGAATACTCGTGAACCCGATTTTGCTACATTAAAATCTCTTGCAACTTATTTTAGCGTTTCAATAGATTATCTTTTGGGTTGTCGAACCAACAAAGCTTCTTCTCGTCAGGAGGATGAACTATTAAGAGTATTTCGCAGTCTTACAGCAGAGCAAAAAGAAGTATGTATTGAGCAATGCAAAGTGTTTGTAAGGCTTAATCAAAAAGCAAGAGCAAAATCATCGTGATTGATTTTGAACAATATAATTTGTAAAATAAAACTGCCCTTGACTAAATTATAATCAAGGGCAGATACTTATTCCTGTGCTGTCAGCACAGTTTTATTTGTTGTTAGCTTTTTCCCGCATTAAATAAAAATGCAGTGTTCCGATAAACAAAAGTTCAAACTTCGGGACACTGCATTATATATTTCCACCTACTTATATAGCAGTCTAAAAAATATAATTTAGTTTACTTAGATAAGTGAGCTATGATACTTACCAATAGACCGATGTGTATCTTCGGGTCAGGGCGGTTACATATTAAAGAAAACTTATGAAGCGGCTGAAAAAAATCATTCATCTCTGCCGCAGCACTTTTTATATTTTTTGCCGCTTCCACACGGACAAGGGTCATTTCTGCCAACTTTTTTGCCCTTGCGGACAGTCTTGTTCGCATTATCCGTTCCGTCGCCTGAGGTCTGAGTAGGCTTTGCAACCTGCTCACGCTTGAGCGCTTCCTGAACAGCACTCGGCTGTGCCTTCTGCTCTTCATTCTTGTTATTCAAAACAACCTGATGTGCAGCCGCTGCCGCTTTGGCTGCCGCAGCCTTTGCAGCTTCTATTGCCTCCTGACGCTTCTGCATTTCGTAAACACGCTTAGGCATACGGAGCATAAGCTTAATTGTATCCTCGTGAATGCTTGCAATCATCTCGTCAAACATATCAAAGCCTTCAAGACGATACTCAACAACAGGGTCGTGCTGACCGTATGAACGCAGTCTGATACCTGCCTTGAGCTGTTCCATATTGTCGATATGATCCATCCAGTGGGTGTCAACGCTCCTGAGCAGATATACACGCTCCATTTCACGCATTGTTTCCTCAGGAAGAAGCTCCTCGTTTTCCTTATAAATTTCGAGTGCGTCATTAATGAGCATCTGCTTGATTTCGTCAGCTTCCATATCTTCAAGCTCATCCATATCGAAGTCGTACTTACTGCTGTCACGGATAATCCACTCGTCATAGTAATCCTTAAGGCTCTGGAAGTTCCAGTGCTCCTTAGGACCGTCGGGCAGATACTGCTTTACAGAAAGGTCGATTGTGCTATCAAGCATTTTAAGGACGGAATCGTGAACATTCTCGCCGTTTAATACCTTATCACGCTGTTCATAGATGATTTCACGCTGTTTGTTCATAACATCATCGTACTGAAGCACATCCTTACGAATGCCAAAGTTGCGAAGTTCAACCTTTTCCTGAGAGCCTTCAATGATATTTGAAAGCATTTTATTTTCGATTGGTGTGTCCTCGTCAACATTCATACGATCCATCATCATCTTCATACGGTCACCGCCGAACAGACGCATAAGGTCATCTTCTGTTGACAGGAAGAAACGGCTCATACCGGGGTCGCCCTGACGGCCTGCACGACCTCTGAGCTGGTTATCAATTCGGCGTGATTCGTGACGCTCTGTACCGATTATAAACAAACCGCCTGCATTTCTTACAGCTTCAGCCTCGTCTTTGATTTCTTCCTTATATTTCTCGTTAAGCTCTGCGTAAAGCTTTCTTGCGTTGATGATTTCTTCGTCGTCGGTTTCTGCGTGACCGGTTGCTTCCTCAATAAGCTCCTCAGGCACATTCTGCTTACGCATTGAAGCCTTAGCCAGAAAATCTGCGTTACCGCCGAGGATAATATCAGTACCACGGCCTGCCATATTTGTTGCGATTGTTACTGCACCCAGTTTACCTGCCTGAGCAACAATCTCAGCCTCTTTATCGTGCTGTTTCGCATTGAGCACATTGTGCTTTATACCTCTGCGTTTGAGCATTTTTGAAAGAAGTTCCGATTTTTCGATTGAAATTGTGCCGACAAGCACAGGCTGACCTTTTTCGTGAGCTTCCACGATTGTATCTATTACGGCATTGAACTTGCCGTTTTCTGTCTTATAAATTGAGTCTGGCAAATCCACACGCTGAACAGGCTTATTAGTAGGAATTTCGACAACGTCAAGCTTATAAATCTCCTGAAATTCCTCTGCCTCTGTCTGCGCAGTACCTGTCATACCCGAAAGCTTATTGTAAAGGCGGAAGTAGTTCTGGAAAGTGATTGTTGCAAGGGTTTTGCTCTCGCTCTGCACCTTTACTCCCTCTTTAGCTTCAATAGCCTGATGCAAACCTTCGTTGAAACGTCTGCCGTACATCAGACGTCCTGTAAATTCGTCAACGATAATAACCTCGCCGTCCTTGACAACATAGTCAACGTCAAGCTTCATAACACCGTTAGCCTTAAGAGCCTGATTTACATGATGCTGAATTGTAAGGTTTTCGGGGTCTGTAAGGTTCTCAATTCCGAAATATTCCTCTGCCTTTTTTACACCGCTTTGTGTGAGTGTTGCAGTCTTTTGCTTTTCATCAACAACATAGTCAATGCCGTTTTCAGCATAGTATTCATCCATATCGTCCTTTGCGTCAATCTCGGCAAAACGTTGGATTTTAAGCGTTTTTGCAAAGCTGTCAGCCTTCTGATATAAATCTGTAGATTTGTCGCCCTTGCCCGAAATGATAAGCGGAGTTCTCGCCTCATCAATGAGGATTGAGTCAACCTCATCGACAATTGCAAAGGCGTGAGGACGCTGAACCTTCTGCTCTTTGTAAACAACCATATTGTCACGAAGATAGTCAAAGCCCAACTCATTGTTTGTTCCGTATGTAATATCAGCCAAATATGCCGCCTTACGCTCGTTATTCGGAAGCTCGTGAGTGATAAGACCTACTGTGAGTCCGAGGTATCTGTACAGCTTGCCCATCCACTCGGAGTCACGGCGTGCGAGGTAGTCATTGACTGTAACAACGTGAACGCCCTCGCCTGTGAGCGCATTGAGGTATGCGGGGAGAGTAGCTACCAAAGTTTTACCTTCACCTGTTCTCATCTCGGCAATTCTACCCTGATGAAGAACAATACCGCCGATTACCTGAACGGGGAAGTGCTTCATACCGAGCACACGCCAGCTTGCCTCACGGCAGGTTGCAAATGCCTCGGGCAGAATATCATCTGTAGTTTCGCCGTTTGCAAGGCGTTCCTTTAAAATTGTTGTCTGATTTTTAAGCTCGCTTTCGCTCATTTTGGCATATTTATCTTCAAGGGCAATTACCTTGTCGCAAATCGGCTGGATTCGCTTAACCTCTTTCTTGCTGTAATTGCCGAAAAGTGATTTTAAAAATTTCATTTAATATTTTCCTTTCGATTCTTTTTTAATCCGCTTCATAAGTTTGAATTAAAATAAGAGTTTTGTTCCCGAAGTTAAAACTTCGTTTATTTGATAGACATCATAATTCACTTATCTAAGTCCGTTAAATTATATGAATCTTTCCTTAACAGTTTGTAGGGAATATCCGTTCCTGAGAATAGAAGTTTGCGTTATATTAGCGGACACGGCACGCCGTGTCCCTACTAATATACAACGGAAAAGTTTGCATTTTATATTCCAACCTAAAGTTGAGTTATGGATTTTCACCATAAAGCCGAAGTTCAAACTTCGGGATACTGCACCATAAGTCACATAAAACTTGTAGTGCGGTGAAAAAATCATTGCACTGCTGATGCACCGAGGCTTTTTGCCGCCTGTATCATTGCGGCTTGTGCAACGGGCGCAGCATATTGAGAACCAAAGCCTGTATCCTGAACAACACAGGCAAACGCAAGGGGGCAGTCCTCATCCTGCGAATAACCTACAATCCACGCATTCGGATTTTTGTCTTCCACCTCGGCTGTACCTGTTTTCGCACACACCTTAAGTCCGCCGTACTGATAATCGCCGTAATAATCTGTAATTGTATACCGCATCAGATTGCCGAGTTTGCCGGCAGTGTCCGGATTAAACATCTCACGGTCTGTGCTTGCCGTACTGATTCCGATAGCATTAAGCAAATCGTCCGCACCGCCCTTGACAAGGGTTGGCTTCACTGATGTACCGCCGTTTGCTATTGCACCGCACATAATTGCCATCTGCATAGGATTGACCTTATCATTATATTGTCCCACGCCCGACCAACCAAGCTGGTTGGTGTTAGCATTCTCAACACTGTATGAGCCTTTGGCTGTTTTTACTCCGTCAACATCAAAGCTCTCGTTAATACCGATTTTCTCGGCAGTTGCCGTCATAACCTCGGGACCCAGCTCAACCGCAAGCTCAGCAAACACAACATTGCAGGAATGTGCAAAAGCCTGTTCAAAATTGATTGTTCCGTGAGGCTCGACACAAGTGATGTCACTGCCGCCGATTTCCTCACTGCCCGTACAAGTCCATGTGCGTTCATAAATATCGGGGATATTTTCAATTGCGGCTGCCGCCGTGACTATTTTGAATATTGAACCCGGAGTATATGAGGATGAAAGAACATTATCAAGATAAACTCCCTCATATTCCTCCTCGTTTTCCTCCGTTATTTCAGGCGGAGCCTGTGGATCATACGCAAATGTGCTTACAGAACAGATTACATCACCTGTTTTGTAGTTATAAACAACGCAGGCACCCTTGGCGTCATAGCTGTTCAGAACATCATAAGCCGCCGCACAGGTTGCTGCATCAACAGTCAGTGTAAGGTCGTTTTTTGACTGTAGCGACTGAGGCATATTAAGACCCCAGATTAGATTGTAGCCTGTCAGCTCAGAACGGTACATACTCTGCGCCGCCGTTGATATATTAAGTGAATTGTCGCCCACAACATGAAGGAGCGACTTCCTCACGCTTTCGCTTTCATTATATACACGCTCGCCGTCAACAGTCTGTGCAAGGACATTGCCGTTGCGGTCATATATGGCTCCCGCATGTGCAAGTCCTCCGCTGCCCGCAATGTGGGCATTGAAGGGCTGTGAAGCCCAGTCATCGGCATTTGTTACAAGCTGAAAAGTCAGATAGCTCATACCGCCGATAAAAGCAACAGTGAGTACAAAAATCATTGTACTTCGTCTAAGTATCCTCTTCAATTTATTTTATCTCCGATTCATAAGTTTAATGTAAATTATAATACAATATCCCGAAGTTTGAACTTCGGTTGTTCGGTAACAATTCATAACGCACTATTGTAAGATAAATTAAAATTCAAATCAAAATAACTTTAACTTATAATTGTCAATTTCTTACTGCATATGTTCTTTCGTCTGCCGCCTTAATAAATGCAAGCAAGCCCCAGCAAGACAAAATGCTTGAACCGCCGCTTGAAATAAACGGAAATGTTACACCCGTCAAAGGAAGAACATCGGTTGCACCGAAAATATTTAAAGACAGTTGAATTACCATAAGACCTGCCGCACAGCAAGCCGAAATTGAATAGAATGTGCTTCGGCTTCTTGTAGTGATTGCACGGGCATATATGAACAAAAGACCTACTGCAAGCGCAAGTGTTATTGAAACAATAACACCCATTTCCTCAGAAACCAAGCCAAAAACAAGGTCGCTTTCCGAAGCGGCAACCTGCTTTAAATAGCCGTTTCCGATGCCCACACCGAAAAGTCCGCCGCTTGCGATATATGTCAGAACTCTTGCCTGCTGATAACCGAGGTTGTCCTGAGTATGCTCCCAAACGTGACCCCATCCGCTGAAACGCTCCGCAACATACGACTTAAACTTAAGCACGATTGTAACGCCGAAAATTGCCGCCGCAATTGCCAGTATAATTGTCTTGAAATCACCCGAACGCATAAACGCCACGAGCAAAAATGTAATGAAAAATATAAGTGCCGTACCAAAGTCACCCATAATTGCGAGCAAGCCTACGCACATTGCCGAGAATATGATAAATTCAATAAGGTTTTTATTTGTCTGTAATTTATCAAGTGCACTTGCACCGATAAAAATGTATATTACTTTAACAAGCTCAGACGGCTGAATTGAAATCGGACCTATATAAATCCAGTTAGCCGCACCGTTTGTAACCTTGCCGAACACTATGCTCAGAAGCAGAAGTCCGATTGCCGCAATCATCATAGGGCGGCGAAGCTTGTTGACCTTGTCGGGGTTCTCAATCAGTTTTATAATAATGCAGAAAAGAACCATACCTGCCACAGCTGCAATAAGCTGAACATATGCCATTCGCTCAACCTGCCTGACGAGCAATATAACTCCTATGCCGGTCAAAAACAGGGCGAGCGCTTCAAGCTCAAAGTTTATACGCTTAAGCACAAAGGTTGTAACAAAGAAAAACACCCATTCAACAGCCGCAAGAACTCCAAAAAGCGTCAGCGGAGCTGTCATATTCGTACCGTCGTTCCAGAACATAGCCTCCACACACATAAAAAAGTGGAAGATTGTAATTAAAAGCATCAGCTTCCAGGACTTGATTGCAGGCTTGTCGCTTACACGAGAGAAAAACCAGCTTGCACGCAATTTTTCCTGAAATTCCTCGCCGCGTCTGAACACAAATTCCGAGTTGCCTACGGTAATAACATCATCTAAAAGCACCTGAGTGCGTTCATCCGCTGATTTATCATTAACATAAGTTCCGCTTTTTGAGCCTGTATCCGTTACAAACCAGCCTTCCTTGCGGCGCAGTAAAACGCAGTGATTGCGGGACACGGCAGGGTCGTTTACTACAATATCGTTTGCTTTGCTTCTGCCGATTGAGTTTTCCCAGAATAGAACGGGCAGTTTTTCACCCGTTCGGGCATTATAAAGAGTTACAAGCGGTTTTTCGGGACGGCGTCTGCGACGCATTGCGGCGTAGCATTGATATACAATAATAACCGCATACAACGGCAAAATCATTCTTAACGCTACAACGCCAATGTCAAAAATAATTGAAAAATCCACTTTATTCTGCCCCCTTTACATATTATTTTGTATTTTACGTAAAATTAAACTTTACACTGTTGCAGTCCAACAACTTCTTTTTAACGATTGAAATCGACATTTTTTTCAATAAGTTATTTATAAAGGACTGTGATTTTGGATATAATTACAATTATACAAGTTTAATAATAATCCAAAATAGTTAAAAAGTCAAGAATATTAAACATTTCCTTTTATTAAGTATTTCCTTAATAAAATAAAAATCACCGTCAATAATATTATTGAGGTGATATGATAATTATGAAAAGATATAAGCCGACATACAAAGCACCAACACCGTATGCACAAAGACACAGATTTTTAAAGAAACGCCGCAATGTTAAATCCAAACCGTCCGAGCCTTACGAATTTGACAATTTCGTAAGCAATGATATTGATGAGGATATGGAGCTTAACTCCTGCTCAATGTATGACTGTACGGGACTGATTCCCACAGCAATCAAAAATCAGGCTGAGGCGGAGGCATATGAAAGTCTTTATCCGTATATTGCACCTGCCGCAGGAAAAGGTGAATAATTTTTTAGCCCGCTCCATAAGTTTGCGCTAGTATCAATCATTCCGACCCGAAGATTTACTTCGGGTTATTGGTAAAGTTCATAACTCACTAATAAAAGTTAAATTATAGTTTTTTAGCGATTCGTAGTGACACGGCGTGCCGTGTCCGTCCCTGAGGACAGAAGTTTGTGCAATATTAGCGGACACGGCACGCCGTGTCACTACGATTGGATAATAAATTAAAGTTTTATTAGTGCGTAGGGGGCGGCATCCTTGACGCCCCGAAACCTTGCCGCAAGATGTCGTTTTCCTGATTGCCGCAGGCAATCAGGTGGGACGTCTGGGAAGCCGTCCCCTACACAGAACTTCATTTATTATTCAAATAAACAATAATTTAACTTATATCAGTGAGTTATGAACCTTACCGAACAACCTAAGTACATCTTCGGGTAACTTCGGTTACATTTTAAGGAAAATTTATGAAGCGTCTAAAAATTGGGCAAAAAAATTTGGGCGGTATGCCTAAAATATTGAAAAAAATTTTGGGAATAAAAAATGCGGTGCATTTGTTGCTCTTTGTGTTTTTTTGTGATAGAATAATAAAGAGGTATATTAGATTATGAATAATGTTATAGTTGTTGCTTCCGGTAAAGGGGGAACAGGCAAATCTACCGTGTGTATATGCTTGTCGGTTGCTCTTGAAAAACAGGGCAAAAAGGTTTTGCTTATAGACTGCGACTGCGGTATGCGGGGACTTGATATAATGCTTGATATGGAGCAGGACATTTTGTTTGATGCGTCCGACGCTGTCTGCGGCAACTGTTCTTTTGAGGAAGCAATCTACAAAAGCAGAAATAATGAAAATCTATATCTTATGGCTGCTCCGTTTGATGCAGAAAACGAGCTTAGTCCGTCTGTGTTTAAACAGCTTGTTGAATCTGTGGCAGATAAATTTGATTATGTCATCATTGATTCGCCCGCCGGAATAGGTTCGGGTTTTGTCACAGCGGCAACTCCTGCCGACAGAGCTTTGGTTGTCTGCAATGCAGAGCCTACAAGTGTCAGAGGAGCAGTTAAGGTCAGACAACGGCTTGAATTTATCGGAGTAGAGAATATTCGCCTTGTAATCAATCGTTTTGAACGTAAAATGTTTACTCAGCTCGGTTTTTATAAAGACCTTGATGATGTGATTGACGCAACCGAAATTCAGCTTATTGCACTTGTGCCGTTTGATGTTCGTATTTCTGTAATAATGCAACGAGGTGTTGCCGGACTTAACTGGAGCGCCGCAACAAATGTATTTGACTGTCTTGCACGCCGTCTGGGCGGCGAGAATGTTCCTTTGGCTTTTACCGGGTAAGTAAAAGTCCGCTAAAATGTTTTAAAGCAGGCAGTGCTTTGCACTGCAAATTCAGTAAGGGTTTGTTCTCTTTGCTGAATTTCAGATAATGGCTGCTGTCCGTAGAGGCAGGGGCATTGTCCGATTTGTTATATTGGGAAATTTTGAAGTTTTGAGATTACAAAATTGGAGGAATTAGTTATGAATATAGCATTGATAGCTCACGATGAGAAAAAAGAACTTATGGTACAGTTCTGCATTGCTTATTGCGGTGTACTAAGCCGTAATAACCTTTGTGCAACAGGCACAACAGGCAAAATAGTTTCCGAAGCAACAGGACTTACAATTCAGAAATTCCTTGCCGGTTCTCAGGGCGGCAGTCAGCAGATTGCGGCGCGTATTGCCTGCAATGAAGTGGATATGCTTCTGTTCTTCAGAGATCCGCTTAATCCAAAGCCAAACGAGCCAAACGACGTGAATCTGCTTCGTCTTTGCGATATGCACAACATTCCTGTTGCAACGAACATAGCAACTGCCGAGGTACTTATTCACGGTCTTGAGAGAGGCGACCTTGACTGGAGAAATATTCTGAAATAATTTTAAATTAGATTTTAAGTATCGGGTGGTGTAATACTGCCCGATAATTGTATTTTTATGACGCTTTTTAAAATATCTTAATACCATAAAAGTATTGGATACAGGGAGGAAATTATGGCACTAATCACTAAGAAAATCAAGGGTACAGAGGATGTTCTGCCAAAAGACAGCTATCGCTGGCAGTTTGTTGAGGATGTTATGCGCCGTGAATCAAAGGCGTATGGCTTCAAGGAAATCCGCACCCCTGTTTTTGAGCATACCGAGCTTTTTCAGCGTGGCGTCGGACAGACGACAGACGTTGTGCAAAAGGAAATGTATACGTTTGACACGAAGGGCGGCGAGAGTGTAACGCTTCGCCCCGAGGGTACGGCAGGCGCTGCAAGAGCAGTGCTTGAGCACAGTCTTGAAAACGACGGTCTGCCGATTAAGGCAAGTTACTTTGTATCCTGTTACAGATATGAAAAACCGCAGGCTGGCAGACTAAGAGAATTTCACCAGTTCGGTGTGGAAGAGTACGGCACGCAGTCGCCGATTGCCGATGCTGAAATCATATGTGTGGCTCAGTCAATTTTTGACCGTCTTGGAATAAAACAGCTCAGACTTGAGATTAACTCAATCGGATGTCCGACCTGCCGTGCAGAGTATCACAAGGCATTAAGGGAGTATTTCGGTGCTCGCAAGGAGGAGCTTTGCGACACCTGCAATTCCCGCCTTGAGAAAAATCCTATGCGTATTCTCGACTGCAAAAGTCCGATTTGTTCCAAGATTGCGGAGGGCGCACCGAAGATTACCGACTACCTTTGCGACGAGTGCAGAGAGCATTTTGAACAGGTTCAGAAGTACCTCGACGTTGCAGGTGTTGAGTATACTGTAAATCCCACAATAGTGCGTGGACTTGACTATTATACAAAGACAGTTTTCGAGTTTGTGACCGACTTTATCGGCGCACAGGGAACTGTGTGCGGCGGCGGCAGATATGACGGACTTATTGAAGAGCTCGGCGGCAAGCATTTGCCCTCGCTCGGTTTTGCGATGGGAATTGAAAGGCTTCTTATGCTTATGGATAAGCAGGGCATTGAAATTCCGAAGCCGTCAAGTTGCGATCTGTATGTCGCAACAATGGGTGATAAAGCAAAGGAAAAGGCTTTCTCGCTTATAAAAAGTGTGCGTGACTGCGGTCTGATTGCCGAAACAGATGTTGTGGGCAGGGGATTGCGTCCTCAGATGAAATATGCCGACAAAATCGGAGCAAAATTCTCGCTTGTACTGGGTGACAACGAAATTGAGCAGAACAGCGCAGAGGTTAAAAATATGACTACAGGCGAAAAGACAACGCTTGCACTTGATGAAACCTTTGCAGAAAAATTTTCGGTTTTACAGCTTACGGCAAACGAGGCATTTAAAATATAATATGGTTATCCCTTTGAGTAAGCTAAATTATAGTTTATATGCTAAAATGTAGGGAACGGTCTTGACCGTTCCGGGAAAATCAGAAGATGGTTGAAAATTAGCGGAACAGTCAAGACTGTTCCCTACACTCTATTTAAACAAGTTGTAATTTACATCATATCGTAGGGACACGGCGTGCCGTGTCCGCTAATATCGCACAAACTTCTGTCCTCAGGGACGGACACGGCACGCCGTGTCCCTACGGGTGTTCATAATAAAATAAACTATAATTTAACTTATATCAGAGAATTATGATGTTTACCAATAAGTCGAAGTAAGCCTTCGGGTCACAACGGTTACATTTTAACGCAAACTTATGAATCGGCTAAAAAACTTCGGGTCGCAACCGTCACATATTAAACCAAACTTATGAAGCGTCAAAAAAAATATCCAGCAAATCCTTTGCCACCTGCATTGAAAACTGTCCCTTTGCTCCGTGCTCAATCACAACTGCAATCGCAACCTCGGGCTTTTCATAAGGTGCATAGCATATAAATGTTGTGTGGTCAGAGCCTGCGTTTTCCGCCGTTCCTGTCTTAGCGGCAACTCTGACCTTGTAATCGCCGAACATCGAATGTGCCGTGCCGTCCTCGCTCTCCGAAACCCTGAGCATTCCGTTCTGCACAAGCTTTAAGTTTTCTTCGGACACGCCGCACTCCGCAACAACCTCTGCTTCACCGAATTCAGATAATGTTTCGGTGCGCTCATAATTTGTAATTCTGTCAATCATATGTGTTTTCAGCCTTGTGCCGTTGTTGGCAATCGTAGCCGCATAGGTTGCAAGCTGTAAAGGTGTAAATGCGTTGTCCGACTGACCGATAGCCGCCTGAACCGTGTTGCCCGGCACCCAGCTTGTACTGTCTCTGCCGGCAAGAAAGCCCTTGGATTCCTCAATCTCAATGCCGGTATATTCGCCCATACCAAACCTCTCGGCATAAAGATACATTGTATCAATTCCGAGCAGTCTGCCTGTTTCGGCAAAAAAGTAGTTGCACGACTGAGTGAGTGCACCCGTCACATTCAAATCGCCGTGGTAGTGCATACATTCAACGACATTCGTCGGATAATAATCGTAATGCTGCGAACAGAATATCTCTTTGTCTTTATCAATTACACCCTCTTCAAGCGCCGCCGAGGCAACGCAGGGCTTGAACACTGAACCGCAGGCAAATGTGCCCACCGTGGCACGATTGTACATCGGTGAATTTTCATTCTCCGCAAGCTTTACATAATAATCACCGTACTCGCTGTATTTATTAAGGTCATAGGTTGGATAACTCGCGGCGGCAAGCACCGAAAAATCACTTACATCAAGCATTACCGCTGCGCCTGTTTCGCAGTCCTCGCCAAGACCCTTTTTGCCGTAAGTCTCTGAATTTGCCTTGCCCATAGCCTTTGCCGCCTTAACATTAGTTTCAAGCGACTTTACCGCCGTCTGCTGAAGCTTTGAATCAATCGTAAGATACACGGTATTGCCCGGTTTTGCGTCAATTGTTTCAACCGTATCTACAATCGCACCGTCCGAATTTCTTTGAATTATCTTTGCGCCTGCCGTACCCTTGAGATAGCTTTCGCACGCAAGCTCAATACCGAATTTGCCTACGCTGTCATTCTGCGTATATGTATCGTCCTGCGCTGACAGCTCTTTGTACTCGTCCTCGGTAATTGAGCCAAGTGCGCCGAGCAAATGCGGCGCAAGGTCAGCGTCCTTTGCCGCCCTTATAAGATATGTCTGCACCTCAACGCCGCTGATGCCCTGAGTGTTTTCGCTTACAGCACTAACCGCATTTTCGCTTATATCCTTTGCAAAATCATACGGAGTTGAATCCGAAAAGCCGCAAAGCTCCATATTATAGCGCACCGACAGCAGGTTTCTGAGCTGAACAGGAGTATACTGACCATCAATTTCATATCTCTCGGCAAGCTGTTCAATGCAGGTTTCTGCCGAAGTATCGGACGGCAAATCCAAAAACTCAGTCGAAAGCAGAGTTTTTATATCATCATCGCTGTCTTTTCTGTATGAATATCCGCCGTCTGCGCCGACTTCAATCGGCAGGCTGTCCTCCCATTTGTCGCCCGTATTGTCTAAAATTTCAATCAGTTTTAAAATCGTGTCATTCCTTTTGTCCTCGTCAAGGTAAAGCCTGTCAAGCACAACCTTGTAGTGTGTGGTATTGACAACCAGACCCTCGCCGTTTTTGTCAAGGATTTCTCCTCGGGTAGCGGCAGTTTTGACCGTATAGCTTGTTGAACGGGCGGCAAGCTCGCTGTATTCCTTGCCGTTTATAAGCTGCCAATCGACAAGCCTGATTACAAAAACCGCAAAGAAAACGAACACAATCACCATACAAGCCGTTATTATATTTTTAGAACTTTTAATACTCGACTCCCGCCGTTTTCTCTGCTCATTCATATTTTTTAGACGCTCCCTAAGTTTGAGTTAATATGTAACCGTTGCAGCCCGAAGGTATACTTCAACTTTTATCTGAACGTGATAATACTCTTATATTAGTCAGTTAAATTATAGTTTTTTAGACGCTTCATAAGTTTGCGTAAAAATGTAACCATTGCGACCCGAAGATTAACTTCAAATTTTATCTGAACATCATAACGCACTAATAAAAGCTAAATTATAGTTTATTTTAATAATAAATGAAGTTTTGTGTAGGGGACGGCTTCCCAGACGTCCCGAAAATTAGCAGAAACCTATGGGAGGGACGTCAGGGATGCCGTCCCCTACAAACTGTTAAGGAAAGATTTATATAATTTAAATAAACTATAATTTATCAGGTTTAAACTCCGAGATACAGAGGTTGATATTAAGTCCGAATTTTATAACGGATAAAGCGACCACCGTCGCTAAACTATAATTTAACTTATATAAGTGAGCTATGAACTTTACCACACCACAGAAGTTCATCTTCGGAAAATAACGGTTACATATTATAAAAAACTTATGAAGCGTCTAAAAATACATTTTGTATATTTCTTTTCTTTCAACAAAAATGTGGAAAACTATGTGGAAAGTGTGAAATAAGGCTTTCTGACAAGGTGGTTTTTACAGGAATTCTACGCAAAACATAGTTAATCCTCATTTTTTTATGTTTTCCACACACGTTGTTCACATTAAAACTGCGGTCGAATTTTAATACAATCTGTATAATAGCCTTGTCAACACCTTAAAAGAAAAATATGTAATAATTATTACATATTTTTCATATCTTTCGTTAAGGGGGAAACAGGATGAAAGACAGATTAAAAAAGTTTGAGATTGCGGGCATACTTTTTGTAATTATATTAAGCATATTTTTACAGAACCTGTTTAATCTTACAGACCGCAACTTGATTGGAGTAATGTTCGGTTCGGTTAATAACAGCATATGGGAATTTACAAAAACTCTGCTTTTGCCGTATTTCCTATGGTCTATGATTGAACTTTTAAGCGTGCGTACGCCGTTTCGCCGATTTGTTGTTTCAAAAACGGTTTCGCTGTATTTTCTCGGCTTATCCTACATACTCATAACGCTTGTGACTAATCTTCTTGGACTTTGTACAAATGCTCTGCCCGAGCTTGTGGCAGCTGCCGTGTGTGTTGCTATGGCGCAATTTTTATCTATGCGCCTTATAAGGTCAAACTTCAATACACAAAATCTTTATTATCCGTCAATTTTTTTGCTGCTGCTTTTTATAGCTTTATTTCTCAGCTTTACGGTGTTTCCGCCCGAGATGTATATTTTTAAGGACAGAGAGACGGGACTTTACGGTATAATTCCCGAGTATATTGATAAGGGTGCAATAGCTCTTGACACTTTTTACGGATTTACAAGTTAAATTTCTTTAAATGCTACAATTATGAGACATTTTATGTTATAATCATCTAAATATGGAGTTTTTGTATACAATACGACTGAAAGCAAAGAATACTGATTGAAAATTATGAGGATAAATAAAATGAATGACAAAAAAGACGGAAGATTTAATGACAGAAATTCAGAGCCTAAGCCCGATGTTATTTCGGGCAGAAACCCTGTAAGCGAAGCTATCCGAAGCGGCAGACCAATAGACAAAATTATGGTTGCCCGAGGTGAAAAAAGCGGTGCGGTTGTGGGGATACTTGCAAAGGCACGTGACAGGCAGATTCCGATAAAAGAGGTTGACAAAACCAAGTTGGACTTCATAAGCGGCAACTCAACACATCAGGGAATTATAGCTTTTGCGGCTGTCAAGGATTACTCAACGGTTGATGAAATTTTTGAATATGCTGAAAGCCGTGGCGAAGCGCCGTTTATCGTGGTGCTTGACGAGCTTGAGGATCCGCATAATCTGGGTGCAATTATCCGAACAGCCGAGTGTGCAGGCGTGCACGGCGTGATTGTTCCAAAGCGCAGAAGTGCAAGCCTGAGTTACACCGTCGGAAAGGCTTCGGCAGGTGCGGTTGAATATATGCGTGTTGCCAGAGTTACAAACATTGCAAATCTTATTGATGATTTGAAACAGCGGGGCGTATGGGTATACGGTGCAGATATGAACGGCACTGATTATACACAGTGTGATTTTTCGGGAGCATGTGCTATTGTAATCGGCAATGAGGGCAAGGGCATTTCAAGGCTTGTGCGTGAAAAGTGCGACGTTATTGTATCACTGCCGATGAAGGGCAAAATAAATTCGCTTAACGCATCGGTTGCAGCCGGAATATTAATGTACAGCGCAATGAAAAACAGATGATTTTGGACGCGTCAGAAGTTTGAGTTAATATGTAACCGCCCGAACCCGAAGATGAACTTAGATGGTATGGTAAAGTTCATATCTCACTGATAAAAGTTATTTAGATACAACCTTATTCTATATTTAATAATTGCAGCTAAAAACCGCACACCTTAATTATAAATTGTTAATTATAAAGGGGCAAGCGTGTGCGTGCCCCTTATCAACTATTTTTTGTTATAAATTTCAGGTGCATAATTTTGTTCTTGATACCGACAGGTCCCAATACAATAAAAATTATTGAAATAACTGCCGACAGTGCAAACACCGCTATAAGCAAAGGATTCACCAAAAAGAATGAAATAATTTTTCCGATTATTTCAAAATCAAGGAAGAAAATTACAGCAACTGCCGCCGCTGCAACCGACAAAATCAATACAGCACCTGCCGCTGTATCCTTAATAATTTTTACAAGCGGCTCAAAATGATCAAACGTCAAATTGCAAAACTCTTCAATGCAGGTGTTTACGGCTTCGGCAGCCATAACCGACGCAACAAGCACAATCAGCAACGCACGCTGTCCGTCCGTGAAATCATAAAAAAGCGAAAACACAAGTACATAAATACCTGCAACAATATGAAAGCGCATATGACTTTCGCTTTTTATTGTATTCCATACACCCTTAAATGCATTTCTAAAGCTTAAAATTTGTTTTTTCATTATTATTATTCTTCAACTATGTAGCTTGATGAAGCCGGAAGTCCGAGTTGCTCCATTACAAGCTCTTCCTTTTCTCTCATTCTTACTCTTTCAAGATTTTCCATATGGTCATAACCCAGAAGGTGAAGAACACTGTGAGCTGTAAGGTATCCAACCTCTCTTTGCAGGCTGTGACCGTAAAGCTCTGCCTGATCTCTCGCCTTTTCCATTGAAATTACAACATCGCCGAGGATTTTTGCTCCTGTTTCCATATCGGTATCATACACACCGTTTTCACCCATTGGAAATGAAAGCACATCGGTTTCAATATCCTTGTTCCTGTACTGCTTGTTAAGCTCCTTAATTCCTGCATTATCCGTAAAAGTTACGCTGATTTCAGCAGGACCTTCAAATTTTTCAAGCTGCAAAACAGCATTGCAGCAACGGCGCACAAGCATACGAATACCTGTTGGAATTTTTACTGTCTTCTGTTTGTTCGTAATAACTACTCTAATCTTATTTTTCTCTGCCATAATAACCATTCCCTTTCAACAAAATTTTTATAACCCAAATCTTAATATATTTACCAAACCGGTTAGAGTTTGTGCAACTTAGTTATTCGCCTTATTTTCAAATTTAGCATATGCCTTGATAATATCCTGCACAAGTCTGTGACGCACTACATCTTTTTCATCAAAGGTACAGCTGCCGATTCCGTCAATATTACGAAGAATTTTTATGCAGTCCTTAAGTCCGCTTTTTGCGCCCCGAGGCAAATCAATCTGAGTAATATCGCCCGTAATGACCATTTTTGAATTAAATCCAAGACGAGTTAAAAACATTTTCATCTGCTCAGACGTTGTATTCTGCGCCTCATCAAGAATAATAAAGCTGTCATCAAGCGTTCTGCCTCGCATATAAGCAAGAGGAGCAACCTCAATGTTGCCGCGCTCGACATATTTCTGATAGGTTTCTGCACCAAGCATATCAAAAAGTGCGTCATAGAGCGGTCTGAGGTACGGATCAACCTTGCTTTGAAGGTCACCGGGAAGAAATCCGAGCTTTTCTCCTGCTTCAACAGCAGGACGGGTAAGAATTATTCGGTTAATCTGTTTGCTGCGAAATGCTGTAACCGCCATTGCAACAGCAAGATAAGTTTTGCCTGTTCCGGCAGGACCAACCCCGATAGTAATAGTATTATCTGCAATCATATTACAGTAACGCTTTTGTCCTATAGTCTTTGGTTTAATCGGCTTTCCTTTTGAGGTTATGCATATGCAATCGCCTGCAAGCTGTTCAATCTTGTCCTCACTGCCCTCGTTCACAAGGGAAATACAGTAACGGATGTTCTGTTCTGACAACGCTTCACCACGATTTATGAATTGCAAAAGGCTTTCAATTACCTTGCAAGCCCTTGATGTATTCAAAGCATCTCCGTCTATCTTAAGCTCACTGTCACGGCACATTATGCGGACATTAAACTCTTTTTCAATTAGTTTGATATTCTCATCAAAACTGCCGAATAAAGCGACGGCAGTTTCCATTCTGTCGAGATTGATAACTTGTTCCGTAGTGCAAAACTCCTATTAATCCATTATTTACTGTAATTATAACACAAATTTGATTGCATTTCACATAAAATATGGCTTTTTTTACTAAAAATTAAATTTTTGTATATAATAACGAATAATCTATATTTATAGTGTCCTTTCTTTGTAATAATTATTCTTTTTAGCATACTTTTAAGACAAAATATAAAATATTTGCAATTTCTTATGTTGCAAAAAACCAACCGTAAAAATAATTTGCAAAGCATCTAAAAGGGACTTGACAATATAACGCAAATGTAATATAATTACAGAGGTGTAAAGAAAATATCTTTACAGGCAGCAAGGAGCTGACTGTTTTTATGGAAAAGAATATGGAGGTTTCCCTGCTGTTTGATTTTTACGGCGAACTGCTTAAGCCGTCGGGCAGAGAAGCTGTCCGTCTGTACTATAACGAAGATTTATCTCTTTCGGAGATTGCAGACCAGACAGGAATAACACGTCAAGGCGTCCGAGACAGCATAAAGCGGTGTGAAAAACAGCTTTTTGACTTTGAAGATAAGCTCGGACTTTTGGCAAGGTTCGGTCAGCTTGAAAGCGGACTTGATGAAATTTCTGCTTTGGCTGAGAAAATTTACAGCAGTTCAGACGACATTCAAATTAAAAGCCTTGCACAAAGCATTGAGCGAAAGGCAGGCTCACTTAAAGAATAAGAGGTTTCTAATGGCATTTGAAGGACTTTCGGAAAAGCTAAGCAATGCGTTTAAAAAATTAAGAAACAAAGGTAAACTCTCAGAGAACGACGTTAAAGAAGCTATGAGAGAAGTGCGTCTTGCGCTTCTTGAGGCTGATGTGAACTTTAAGGTTGCAAAAAGCTTTACAAACAAGGTTACAGAGAGAGCAATCGGTCAGGATGTTATGGAAAGCCTTACTCCTGCTCAGATGGTTGTCAAAATCGTAAATGAAGAGCTTACAAGCCTTATGGGCGGCGAGGGAGCAAGAATTGAGTTTGCATCAAAACCTCCGACAGTAATTATGCTGTGCGGTTTGCAGGGATCGGGTAAAACAACTCACGCTGCAAAACTTGCTCTTATGCTTAAAAATCAGAACAGACGTCCGATGCTTGTTGCCTGCGATATTTACAGACCTGCGGCTATTGACCAGCTTAAGGTTGTCGGCGGAAAAGCAGGTGTGCCTGTATTTGAAAAAGGCACGCAGAATCCTGTCAAGACTGCAAAAGAAGCTATAAAGCACGCAAAAGATTACGGCAACGATGTTGTAATTCTTGATACAGCAGGTCGTCTGCACATTGACGAAGCACTTATGAACGAGCTTAAAGAGGTCAAGTCAGAGGTCAATCCCGACGAAATTCTGCTCGTTATCGACTCAATGACAGGTCAGGATGCAGTAAACGTGGCAAAAAGCTTTAATGAACTGCTGGATATTACAGGCGTTATTCTTACAAAGCTTGACGGCGACACCCGTGGCGGTGCGGCTCTTTCAGTTAAAGAGGTTACAGGCAGACCGATAAAGTTTGCAGGTACGGGTGAAAAGCTTGAAGACATTGAGGTTTTCCACCCCGACAGAATGGCAAGCCGAATTCTTGGTATGGGCGATGTGCTTACTCTTATTGAGGATGCACAAAGTAAAATGGACCAGAAGAAGGCTGAGGAAGCAGCTCAGAGAATGCTCAGCAACAAGTTTGACTTCAACGATCTCAACAATCAGTTTGAGCAGATTAAGAAAATGGGTCCGCTAAAGGGTATTCTTTCAAAAATTCCGGGAATGGGCAAACAGCTTGACAATGTTGATATTGATGACAGACAGATTGACTGGGTTCAGGCTATTATTTTATCAATGACACCCGAGGAAAGACAAAAGCCTTCACTGCTCAATCCTTCACGCAAAAAAAGAATTGCGGCAGGTTCAGGCAGAAGCGTTGAAGAGGTCAACCGTCTTTGCAAGCAGCTTGAGCAGATGCAGAAAATGATGAAGCAGTTTAACTCAAAGGGCAAAAAAGGCAAAAAGAAAAAAATGATGCACGGGTTGCCCGGTCTTGGCGGAATGCCGATGAACGGTATACCCCCGATAGACGGAATGCCTCCGTTCAAATAATAAGTAATTCATCCAATAACATTTTGGTGAATATATATTTTTCAATATTTTTAAGAGGTGAAATTTTATGGCAGTAAAAATCAGACTTAGAAGAATGGGTTCAAAGAAAGCTCCTTTTTACAGAGTAGTAGTAGCAGACTCAAGATACCCGAGAAACGGTCGTTTCATTGAAGAAATCGGTACTTACGATATTCTCAAGAAGCCATCAGAGTTCAAGGTAGACGCAGAGGCTGTTAAAAAGTGGATTGCTAACGGTGCTCAGCCAACTGACACAGTTAAGGCTCTCCTTAAGAAGAACGGCGTAATCGACTAATCGCCTTAGGAAAGGGACTTTACAATGCAGGAATTACTTGCTATTATCGCAAAGGGACTTGTTGATTCTCCTGAATCAGTAAGCGTTGATGCTGACGAACCGAAAGAGGACGGCACAATCGTTTATCATATTCACGTTGCAGAGAGTGATATGGGCAGAGTTATCGGTAAGCAGGGCAGAATTGCCAAGGCTATCCGAACAATCGCCCGCAGTGCAGCAATCCGCAGCGATGAGAAAATTATGGTTGAAATTGATTAATATTTCGGCATATAACATAATATTTTTGCAAAAAACAGGGGCTGTTGAATTAACAGTCCCTGTTTTCTTTGCAGTGATACATTTATAAAACATCATTCAGCTTTTCAACCATTTTATCAACAGTCTTCTCAATATCAGCAGCATTTTCAAAAACCACACTTATATCGGCATACTTTTCATACAGCGGAACACGCTCGTCAAAAACATCATCAAGAGTGTCACCTTTATGAAATGCAATTCCCCTTGTTCGTATGTTTGTCACCCTCCGCTTAATTTCATCAAGCGGAACATCAATGTACAAAACAATACCGTTTTTAGCAAGGTGCTGCATAGCCTTGTCACTCATTACCATTGAACCGCCTGTAGCTATTACAGTGTGGTCACACTCAAGGTCCTCGCCTACCTCCTGTTCAAGCTCAAGAAAATAGTCAAGTCCCTTTGTATCAAGAATTTTCTGAAGCGTCATATCCGCCTTGCGGCTTATAACAAGGTCGGTATCAATAAATGAATAGCCGATAGCCTTTGCAAGAAGTACACCGAGCGTACTTTTTCCCGAGCCGGGCATACCGATTAAAACAACATTTTTCATATTACAAAATCCTTACATTAAGTGAGTCTGTGCTTGATGTGGGATAGGTTCTGTTGGACGAAAGCACAACAACCGTATCACCCTTTTTGACAAGACCTGTACTGAGAGCCTTATCCATTGCCTGTCTTGTAATAGCGTCTGATGTCCGCTTTTCTTCACCGACAAGTGCGGTCACACCCCAGTTAAGACAGAGCTTTCTGCAAACTAAAAGAGAGGTAGTAACTGCTATTACCGGCACCTCGGGTCTGTAATGAATCATAGCTCTTGCAACCTTACCTGTAGCACTTTCAACAATTATAGCCTTTGCACCGATTTCGGTTGCAATAGCCTTTGCGGCACGGCAGATGCTTCCTCTGATTGTATTTTTATCCTCAATACCGTGATCTTCAATATATTTATAAAGTGCAGTAAATTCTCCGTTTCTTTCTGCCTCATAACAAATAGCGTCAAGTGCCTTAACGCTCTCAACGGGATACATTCCTGCTGCCGACTCACCTGATAGCATAACAGCGCTTGTACCGTCATAAACTGCGTTGGCAACGTCGCTGATTTCTGCACGGGTAGGACGGGGCGAGGTTGTCATACTTTCAAGCATCTGTGTTGCAGTAATAACATATTTGCCCTTAGCAACGCATTTTCTGATAAGTTGTTTCTGTATTTCAGGAAGCTTGATGAACGGAATTTCAACGCCCATATCACCTCTTGCAACCATAATGCCGTCTGCTGCATCTATAATTGCATCCATATCATTAACACCGCTCTGATTTTCAATCTTTGCGATAATTTCAACATAATCAAAGCCAAGACTGTCGATAAAATCACGGAGCGTGCTTACATCTTCGTGGGTTCTTACAAATGAAGCGGCAACAACATTTGCGCCGTGAGTAAGACCAAATTCAATATCTTTTCTGTCCTGTGCGCTGACATATGGCATATTAATATGATAATTTGGAATATTTATGCTTTTGCGGTTTTTGAGCACACCGCCTTCTTTTACGGTACATATAATTTTGCTGTCAGTTACATCCTTAACAACAAGCGAAATAAGACCATCGTCAAGCAAAAGCTCTCTGCCCTTTGCTTTTTCACCCTCTGAATAAAAAATATCAACAAGCTTTGGAAATGAAATGCTTACGCCGTTTTCATCACCGTCAACGGCTTCCTTATAAAAGGCAAACTCACTGCCGTTTTCCAATGCTACAGAACCGTTTGTAAATGTACCGACTCTGACCTCAGGTCCTTTTGTATCAAGCAAAATCGCAACATTCTTGCCGCTTTCCCTGATTGCCTCTTTGAGTGTACTGAACATAACCTCAAGCTCATCATATTTTCCGTGCGACATATTAATTCTTGCCACATTCATACCTGCATCAATCATCTGCAATAGAGTTTCTTTGGTATTGCATGCAGGTCCGATAGTACAGACAATTCTCGTTTTTCTCATAAATTTTCTCCTATACAAAATGTGATTATTATTTGATACATATTTTAATACATATATTATATATTATGCTGCAACTAAATTCAATCATTGTTTTGTAAAATATTCCAAAAATTTTGCATATTCACTCAAATGCCATACTACAAAACGAAAATGACCTGCCCTTTTTCAGAGCAGGTCAAAATAAAAAATATAATCAGAATTCGTTTATGATGTTAGCAATATATTTCTGAATTGTCGTTACATCATCAATGTTAATTAAGCCGTCCTTTGTTGTATCAGCCGCCAAAATCTGAGTTTCTGTAAGTTTTTCTAAACCTACAATGTATTTTTGTGTTAAAGTAACATCATCAATATCAATTTTACCATCATCGTTGACATCACCAAGCATAAACTCAGGCGGAATATAATCAGGGTAAAACTGTTCACTGAGCCATGCTGCTCTGCCCTGCATCCAATCCGTCATATAAGCGAACATACCGTCAAAAGTCTGATTATAATGTTTGCTATCCGATTTTACCATCTTATGAGTATTTTCATCATAATAAGCAGTTACCAGATTTTGATGGTCCGCAATCCAATCGCCCGTATCAAGAATCCAACCGCTTGTATAATTCATTTCAGCAGAACCCCTTAGCAAGCTGTAATATTCATCAACCGACATCATAATTCCTTTGTCTGTTTCGCCGTAAAAATCTTTGAGTGCAGGCACAAAATCATTAAACCATATCTGCGCAGCTTCATTCATTACAGATTCATTTCTTGCAAAATTATTCATAATATTTGTTGAATTTTTTGAAGAAGCCTTCTTGCCCTTGTACTTACACCACCAACCGGTATATTCTTCATAGTCATCAACACCCATATTTCTTAAATCACGGCTAACACCTACTGCATTGCCAAGTGAATTATCGTAGTCCCATACAGGCGAACCATAAAATTTATAGATACCGTTTTCATCCTGTTTCCATACAAAGAATGTACTGGAAACACCTGAGTCCCAGTTTTTACCGAGTTCATTAATCAGATACAGCTTTGCAACAGATTCAACATCTGCGACCGAGGAAATATCATTGCTCGTATCTTTCGCGGCATTATAGAGAGCATTAAATTTATCTCTTACATACTCCTTGACCTCATTATAACCGACATCGCCAACTTCAAGCTCAGGAGCTTTGATTGTTACCTTGTTTCCGTCTTCACAATCAACATAATAATCCTCCCAGTCCGACGCACCGGCATCAACCTCGCACAAGAAAGGAAAATCCTCGTTGATTGTACCGTCTTCGTTAAGATATGCGGTATCATCAATATCATTAATAAGATTATTTTTTCCTGCCTCAATCTTTTCACACATCTGATATGAGCCCCAATAGAAGCCGTTTACATAAAAGTCAACATATCTTGAATCCGACGCATACGGCATTCCGACTGCATCAGAAAGATCATAAAGAACTCTGTTTCTTGAAAGCGAATCATCCTGATAATTAGCAAGAAGTGAATATTTTTTACTCTTGCTCATACCGGCAATTTTAACATTATCCCTATATGTAATATTATAAGCTTTCTTAGGCTTTCCCCATGTTGTGTTACCTCTGCCCTTGATTTTTTTAATTTCAGTGTTATCAACATTACCTTCTGCATCAACTATTGCGCCTGTTGCACCTGCACTTATGCTTTTATCATCATTGATATATGACATAAGGTCAGTTCCGTTGCCGTCAGCGTCACTGTTATTGATGTATATGCCTGCTTCTGCATTCGACTTCATAAATTTAAGCGTATATGTGCTGCCGCCAGCAGAAATCGAATATGACTTATTCTCCTCATAGCTGACAGTTGCAGTTCCGCCTGACGGAATATTTACACCGTTGACCGTAACAGCAGATGAGAACGCATTATACACATCAACCTTGGAACTGTCTGCCGATGTAGGCAGGAAAAAATACTTTACATCAGAATCAATTTCATTAAAGCTTTCATCATGCTTACTCTGCCATGCCTGCCAAGCCTCTGTATCCATCGAATTTAAAACTCCGTGAACATACAGAGCTTCAACAGTATCAAATGAAATATTTCCTGCCGAAACCGATTCGGATTCACTGTTTACATTTGCCGCACTTATCGACGAAATAACAACCGTTCCTGAAATAAT
>OLOI01000745.1_pt1 | contig 31315 bp, 27 predicted proteins | sample 1672131 | NCBI WGS metagenome assembly OLOI01 (sample SAMEA3136651, study PRJEB25190) | human gut metagenome
GCCCGAGTTCACGGCCTTCGAGAACGTCTGCATCCCGGGGCTGATCGGCAAACACCCCCGTGCGGAGGTCGAACGCCGCGCCGCGGAACTGCTGGAAATGATGGGTCTCGCCGGGCGCCGCGACCATAAGCCCGGCCAGCTTTCCGGCGGCGAGCAGCAGCGCGTGGCCATCGCCCGGGCCCTGATCAATTCCCCCGCCGTGCTGCTGGCCGACGAACCCTCGGGCAACCTCGATTCGCACAACCGCGACGAGATACACCGTCTTTTTTTCGAGCTGCGCGACCGGCTGGGGCAGACCATCGTGATCGTGACCCACGATGAACACCTCGCCGCCATGGCCGACCGCCGCATCACGATGTCCGACGGCCGGATTCTGTAAGGCTGCGCCCGGTGGGCGGTTCGCCGCGCCGTACGGGTTCCCCGGGTGCCCTGCCGTCTGACATCGCTTCCGGTATCCGGCGGTTTTCCCGGCGTTCCGGGGGTGCTTCGGGCTGTTTTCGCAGCCGTCCGGGGTTGCGGATCATTGCATAAATACAGTTGTATTATGGATACAGAACTCAGGGAGCTGCTCGAACGGCTCCACGACAAATACAACCGTCCCGAGTTTATCGAGTGCGACCCGATTTCGGTGCCGCACCGCTATGCGGGGCGTGCCGACCGGGAGATCGCGGGATTTTTCGCCGCCACGATCGCCTGGGGCAACCGCAAGGCGATCGTGGCGAACGGCCACCGGATGATGCGCTGCATGGACGACGCTCCGGCGGATTTCGTGCGTAACGCCTCGGAGAAGGAGCTGGCATCGCTTTCGTCCTATGCCCACCGCACGTTCAACGGCGGCGACCTGCGTGACTTCGTGCTGGCACTGCGCCGTATGGAGGAGCTTCACGGCGGCATCGGGAATTTCTTCGAGACCCGTTACGAGGCGACGCGAAGCATCCCGGCGGTCTTTGCCGAATTCCGGCGCGAGTTTTTCAGCTGCGGCCATGCCGCGCGTTGCGAAAAACATCTTTCGTCCATCGAGAAGGGCGCCGCCTGCAAACGGCTCTGCATGTACCTGCGCTGGATGGTGCGCAGCGACGGGCGGGGCGTGGATTTCGGCGAGTGGACGCGCATCCCGATGTCGGCGCTCTATATCCCGCTCGACGTCCATACAGGCAATATGTCCCGTGCGCTGGGGCTGCTCACACGCCGCCAGAACGACTGGCGTGCCGTCGAGCAGACCACCGCTTCGCTCCGCATGTTCGATCCCGCCGACCCTGTGCGTTACGATTTCTCGCTCTTCGGGGCGGGTATCGACGGTTACCTCAAAGCATAGAGACGATGTTCCGCTTCAAACAATTCGCCATACGCCAGGATCGCTGCCCGATGAAGGTCGGGACGGACGGCGTGCTGCTGGGTGCCTGGGTCTCGGTGCGTCCGTCGGACAGGCGCATCCTCGATATCGGTACCGGTACGGGGCTTATCGCACTGATGATGGCACAACGTGTCCCCGGGGCCCGGATCACGGGTGTCGACGTGGAAGACATTTCGCAGGCGCGCGAGAATGCCGATGCCTCGCCGTGGGGCGGCAGGGTAGCGTTCGTGCAGTGCCCCGTACAAGAGTTCGCCCCGCAGGGAAAGTTCGACCTGGTCGTCTCCAACCCGCCGTTCTTTGTCGATTCGCTCACCTGTCCCGATGCGGGGCGTACCACGGCCCGCCATGCCGTACGGCTGCCTTTCGGCGATCTGCGCGACGCCGTCGTGCGTCTGCTCTCCGACGAGGGGCACTTCGCCGTGGTCTTGCCTGCGGACGAGGCCGCCCGTTTCATCGGCATCTGCCGGGACGCGTTGCTTCCGGTGCGTCGTACCGACGTGCGCACGACGCCCCGCCACGCAGCCAAACGGGTGCTGCTCGAATTCGTCCGTACGCCTTCCGGCGACGTTTTTCCGCCCGCCGCCGCTTCGCCTCCCTCCGGTTTTTCCGCCGCGGGTTCCGGCCTTCGTTCCGATGACCCGGCGGCCCTGTCGGATGCCGTCCCCCTCTTTTCTGTGCCTTCCGCCCTGGCCCCCGATCGCACCGAGCTGGTTATCGGCACGGGTGTGCACGAGCAGTATACCCCCGAATACCGTGCCCTGACGCGCGATTTTTACCTGAAATTTTGATAGCACGGCAAAATAAGTTACATTTGCGTTAGCGATTAAAAAATTCGAACCCATGAAACTCAGACTTCTGGCGCTCGCCCTCGTCGTATGCGGCGGCGCCGCGGCGCAAAACCCATACATAGCCCTGCAAGGGGCCGACGAAACATCCGGCGGCATCGTCGTGTCGCAGCCCCGCACGGTGCTGGCTGTCGACGTCACGGCCGAGCGCGACGTGACCCTCAGCGGCCCCTATGCGCGCTATGCGCAGAAATTCCTCGGCGTCCGCGCCCCGCTGACCGACAAGATGTCATGGGCCGTTACGGGGGCTTCGGTCGCCCTGCTCGACCCCAAGGCGTGCCTCGACGCGCCCGCCCCGGCCCAGCCTTCGCGCACGGTGATGTCCCATGCCACGTCCGAGGACGAATTTTCGCGCCTCCAGGCCGACAAGAACGACATGGCGGTGCTGGCGTTGGAGGACGCCGCCCGCGAAGCCGCCAACACGATCTTTTCGCTTCGCAGGCACCGTATCGAGCTCATCACGGGCGAAGCCGGCGAAAATGTCTTCGGCGAAGGGCTGAAAGCCGCCCTGGCCGAGATCGAACGCCTCGAACAGAGCTATCTGGAGCTCTTCCTGGGCAAGCGTGTCGTCACCACCGAGACCCGCCGCTATGTGGTCTATCCGCAATCCGACAAGAAGCAGTATATCGTCTGCCGTTTCAGTGCCGCCGCCGGGCTGCTCCCCGAGAGCGACCTTTCGGGCGACATGGTGCTGCTGCAGATCGAACCCTCGGGCAATACGGCTACCGCCGTCGAGGCTTCGGCCAAGGAGTCCAATACCGTGGCCTGCCGTGTGGCCGACCCGTCGGTCTGCACGGTCATCGCAGGCGGCCGCGAGTATGCCCGCGCGGTGCTTCCCCTGTTCGAGTTCGGCCGCACGATCAACGTCGCGCTTCCTCGCCGCAAATAGCTTTTACCGATGGATTATACGTCGCGTATGGTGGCGCTGCTCAGGGAGTTGCGCCGCGAGCGTAACGGTGCCGTAGCCGATTCGATGCGCTATTACGGCACGCCTTACGGACTGAATTACGGGGTGAGCCTGCCCACATTGCGCCGGATAGCGCGTGCGGAGGCGCCCGACCACGGTTTCGCCCGTTACCTCTACCGGCAGGATGTCCGCGAACTGCGCCTTGCGGCGCTGCATATTGCATGTCCGGCGTGCCTTACGCCGGAGGAGTTCCCCGCATGGGCCGCAGGCATCGTCAATTCCGAAATCGCCGAGGAAGCCGCTTTTGCCCTGCTGAGCCGAGCCGAGGCGTTCCCCGCGCTGTTCTCGGCGTGGATCGCCTCGCCCGATGCGTTGTTGCAGTATGCCGCCCTGCTCGCCGCCGCGCGCAATCCCCGCCTTACGGCCTCATGGGTTGCACCGGCCGTCGAAGCCGTGCACCGCAATGCAACGGCCGAGGCGACGGTCGAAACGCCGGCCGAAGCGACGACCGAGGCGACCGCCGCCGCAATTTCCGCCGCTGCGGATACCTCTGTTGCACCGGGTGCCTTTGTCTCTGATGCTTCTGTTACGGAGGCCTCTTCTCCGGAAGTTGCCACGCCTGCTCCCGGCGATTCTTCCGTTGGCGACACCCTTTCCGCTGCAATTGTCTCAGCCCCCGCAGGCGCTTCCCCGGCCTCAGACCCGCATGTCGCCTCCCCGTGTGCTGCCGGGCAGCAGGTTTCCTCCCGGCCTCTGGCGCAGCATCCCGTCCCCGCCGCCCGCCTTACGGCTCAGGGTGCAGTGGCGCTGCTCGCTGCCGTCGCGGCGCAAAACGAGGAGAACCGGCAGGCGGTACTCCGCGCAGCCGGTTCTCTGGGTAAGCTCCCTGCCGAAGACTACGTCCACGAGGAGCTCGCCTGGCGTCTGGAGGCATAGGCCTCCCTTTCATGCATTGTTTGTTTCGCGCGGGAGTTCATCGCTGTGCCACTTGTTCGCGCTTTTCCAGCTCCCGCAGCACGTTTACCAGATGGTCGTAACCCACGCGGCCGCTCTCGCGCCACAGCACTTCGCCGCGGCGGAAGAACATGAGCGTCGGCACCGACATGATGTTGTAGCGGTGCACTGCGTCCAGCATTCCGCGGTCGTCGATATCCACCTTGTATACATCCACGCGGCCGTTCATCTCCCGCTGGAACTTGTCGATGGCGGGGTGCATCATCTGGCATGGCCCGCACCATGTGGCGAAAAAGTCCACGAATGTCAGCGCGTCCCGCCAGATGATCTTGTCAAAATCCGTAGTTGTCATTCTATCTTCTTTTTCAGTTCATCTCTGCCCATGTTACCCCGGCGTAGGCCTTGTCCGCCAACTCCTTTTCCGCATAGCTGATCGTGCGGCGCAGCCCTTCCGCGAGCGGTGTACGGGGCACCCAGCCCAGCTCCCTGCGTGCTGCCGAGATGTCGGGCGTGCGCCGCCTTGCGTCGTCGGCCCGTGCCGCCGTGTGCACGATCCGCGAGCGGCTTCCCGTCAGGGCTACGATCTTCTCCGCCAGCGCCCGGATGGCGATTTCATGGTTGCTGCCCAGGTTCACCGTGCGCACCGCCCCGGCCGACGGCGGTGCTTCCATCAGCCTGACGAGCCCCTCCACGAGGTCTTCGACCCAGCAGAACGTGCGTAGCTGCTCCCCGCTGCCGTTGACGACGATGTCGCGGTTCTGCAAGGCCGCCACGACCATCTTTATCACCACGCGCTGATCCATCGGGTCGGCGCCGCTGCCGTAGGTGTTGAATATGCGGGCAATGCGCGTGTCGACGTCGTATTCGCTGTGGTATGCCCTGTGCAGTGCCTCGGCGGCGCGCTTGCCTTCGCAGAGGATGTAGTGCGTCGAGCAGCAGTTGCCCGGTTCGCTCGCCGGGTCGCGCTGCCCGATGCCGTAGATGTTTCCCGCCGAGGCGAAGACCACCCGCGCATGTTCGGTGCGTGCTGTGTCGAGCGCGTTTATGGCGCCCAGCACGCTCACGCGGAGCGTCTCCACCGGGAGCGCCTTGTTGTAGCGCACGCGCGACGGCGACGCGAGGTTGTATATCTCGTCGCAGCGGATACTGAACCCGTTGATGATATTGTGGTGTACATACCGGAACAGGGGGTGCTGCAATACGCCCCGCAGCAGGGGCGAGTTGACCGCATCGCGGATATCGACGCAGAAAACCTCGTGCCCTTCCTCCAGAAGGCGCAGGCAGAGGTGCGTGCCGATAAAACCCACCCCGCCGAGAACGACTATTCGTTTTTGCATCTCTTACTCCTTTTTACGGGTGTAAGAGCAAAATCTATTCCACAAAAAGCGCCCGTGGCAGTTGGTCTACGCTGTTTATCGTCACGACCTCGATCCCCTTGGGGCGTTTGGCGCCCTTGCCCAGATACCCCGATACGACGATGCGTTTGAATCCCAGGCGCGCGGCCTCGCTGATGCGCTGCTCGGTGCGGGGCGCCGGGCGCACTTCGCCCGAAAGCCCGATCTCGCCCGCGCAGCAGACCCCCTCGGCGACGGGGCGGTCGTAGTACGACGAGATCACCGCCGCGACCACTGCCAGGTCTAATCCCGGGTCGGCGACCTTGAACCCGCCGGCGAAATTCAGGAAGACGTCCTTCTGGAACATCTTCATTCCCACGCGTTTTTCCAGCACGGCCAGCAGCATGTTCATGCGCTTGGTGTCGTAGCCCGTCGTCGAACGCTGGGGCGTACCGTATGCCGCGCCGCTCACCAGTGCCTGCACCTCGATCAGGTAGGGGCGCACGCCGTCGGCCGAAGCGCCCACGGCGATGCCGCTCAGCGGCTCCTCGTAGTGCGTCAGCAGGATCTCGGACGGGTTGTCCACGCTCCGCAGGCCGCTGTCCAGCATCTCGAACACCCCGATTTCGAACGTCGCGCCGAAACGGTTCTTTATGCCGCGCAGGATGCGGTAGATATTGTTGCTGTCGCCTTCGAATTGCAGGACGACGTCGACGATGTGTTCCAGGATCTTGGGCCCGGCGATGCTTCCGTCCTTGGTGATGTGGCCGATGATGAAGATCGACGTCCCGGTCGACTTGGCATACTTGAGCAGCGTCGCGGCGCATTCGCGTATCTGCGACACGCTTCCCGCCGACGAGTCCAGCAGGTCGGTATAGATGGTCTGTATCGAGTCGATCACCACCAGGTCGGGCCTGTGTTCGCCGATCTGCCTGACGATATTTTCGAGCAGCGTCTCGGGATAGATCAGGCATTCGTCGTTGCCGATTCCGATCCTCCCCGCGCGCATCTTGATCTGCTCGGCCGACTCCTCGCCCGAGACATAGAGCGTTTTCAGCCCGTTCGCCGCCAGTGCGATCTGCAGCGAGAGGGTCGACTTGCCGATGCCCGGCTCCCCGCCCACGAGGATCAGCGACCCCGGCACCATCCCGCCGCCCAGCACACGGTTCACCTCGCCGTTGCCCACGTCTATGCGGCGGTGTTCGCTTTCGCGGATGTCGCCTACGCGCTGGGGTTTCGCCGCGGGCAGCGGCCCTGCGGCATTGGCCGCCACGGAACCGCTTTCGCGGGCTATGATCTCCTCCGTAAAGGTGTTCCACTCGCCGCACGAGGGGCAGCGCCCCAGCCATTTGGGGGCTTCGAACCCGCAATTCTTGCAGAAAAAGGCCTTTTTGACTTTTGCCATCGGTATATTGTCGGTTTGTAAAGGGTCTTCGCAGCCCTTAGAAGGGGTGCGTCGTGTATTCCAGCCTCTCGACCTTCGTGATGCCGGCCGTGGGGTAGAGCGCCTGGTATTTGGCCGTGAGGTCTACGGTCAGCAGCGTGAGGCTCTTGCCCTCCTCCGAATAGTAGGAAACCGCATAGGTGTAGTCGGCGTCCTCGTAGAAGAACCGCAGCTGGTCGGGTTTGTCGGGTTCCTTGTTGAACGACCCGGTGACCGGCGCGGCGTCCGGTGCGGGTGTGATATAGAGCCATCCGCTGTTGTGGTAGAGGAATTCGAGCACGTAACCGCCTCCGGCCTGTACCGGGGCTTCGGCCAGCACGTCCGCGCGTATGGCCTCGATTACCGGGTCGGGTTCAGGCTCAGGCTCAGGCTCGTCTTCGGCCGTTGCCGTTGCTGCTGCGCCGAGCGTGACGGTGGCTTCGACCCGGCTCACCGGATAGCTTGTCGTGTAGTACGGTTCCGATTTCTCCCCGCAGGCCGCGAGTGCCGCCGCGAGGATCAGTATGGCTATGTATCTTATGGCTTTCATCCTTCCGGTATTTGTCAAAGTCCCAGTTCCTGGTCTATCAGCACGACCAGCACGCGCCCTGCGGGCCAGCACCGCAGCATCTCCATACGCGTGTTGCACACGCGGTCGGGCGAGTTGCAGTCCGAGCATACGCCCGTCCGGGCGCACGGCGTGCGGAATCCCGGGTGCCGTGCGACGTTTTGTGGTGCGGCGATCGTGCGGATGCGCTCCTCGGCCTCGGCACGGTCGGCGACGATCTTGTTGCGTCCGGCCACGATGACCACCTTGCGGGGCCCGAACGCCACCGGGGCGATGCGGTTGCCCACCTTGTCGAGCCAGTGGAGCGAGCCTTCCATGCTGATGGCGTTGACCCCCGTGATGAAGAGGTCGGACATCAGCGCCTGCCGGCGTATCTCCAACCGTTCGGGATAGCTCATCGCGGGGTCGAACCCGTCGAGCAGCTTCCAGCGTCCGTCGCCGCGCAGCCACCCGACAATGCCCGTGGCGTGCATCGTTTCCGAGTCGCCGAACGATACTATTTCCGGCCGTTCCCGCTCCGCGATGGCTTTCAGCACCGCGAACGCCTCGGTGGTGTCCTTCACCGTTTCAACCTCAAAATGGTGTCGCCGTAATGCTTCGGCGCAGTTTGCCAGTTTCATCTGTTTCGAATTGTCCGCCCCCGAGGAATCCCTCCGGGCTATAATTAAGGTACGAAATTATAAGGTAAATCGCCGCCCCGAGTGCCAGGATTACCACGATCCATCCGATGACTCGCTTTCTGCGTCGTTCCCGGCGGGTCTCTTCCCGGATCTCGGCTTTGACGCGTTCGACCGTTTCGGGCGGGAGTTCTTCCCGGTGTGTCGGATGACCGGCCCTATCCCTGCCCAGCAGGTCGAGCATCTTCTCTTTCTTGCTGCGGGGCTGCCGTTCGCGGCGGTTGGCCGCGAGCCGTTGGATCATGTCCTGTACATGCCCCAGCAACATATGCCTACTTGATAAAGAACCTGTATATGTCGTTTCCGTTGGCGTACAGCAGCAGGAACAGGATGATGACCAGCCCGACGTACTGCGCGCCTTCCAGCACCTTGTCGCTCACCTTGCGTCCTGTGACCATCTCCCAGAACGTGAAGATCGCATGCCCGCCGTCCAGGCCCGGTATGGGCAGGATGTTCATCACCGCGAGGATGATCGACAGGAATGCCGTCTTCAACCAGAAATCCTCCCAGTTCCAGTCCCCGGGGAAAATACTGCCGATGGCGATGAACCCGCCCAGCTCCTCGTACATCTTGGTCTTGGGCTGCACGATCATCTTCAACTGTTCCCAGTAGGACGAAATGACTTTCCCGGCCTTTTCGATGCCTGCCGGGATCGACTGCCAGAAGGTGTACTCCTGTGTGCGCAGCGTATAGGGGTTGCGTGCTATCACGCCCAGCTTGCCCTGGTCGGACACCGGGACGGCGATCTGCAGCAGCCTGTCGCCTTCGCGTTTCACCGTCAGGGTCACTTCCCCGCCCGCCCGGGTCTTGAGGTATTGCTGGTAGCCGGAGTATTCCAGCCCCCGTGCATCGTCGATGGCCACGATCTCGTCGCCGCGCCTGAGCGCCGCCGCCGATTCGTACACCGCGCTGTCGATCAGGAACGGCACACGCAGCGTAAAGAGGTCTTCGTAACCTTTGGCCTGGCGCATCTCGATCAGCTCGTCCAGCGGCAACGTCAGCTCCACGTGCTTCCCGCCGCGCTCGACGACGACCTTCCGCTCGCCTTCGGTGATGAGCAGCGAATTGAGTATCTTGTTGATGTCGTCGACCGGTTCGCCGTCGATGGTCACGAACTTGTCGCCGTCCTCGAAGCCGAGCTTGTGCCCCGCCTCGTTGAAGTTGTAACCCCATTTGGCGTCCTCGTTCGAGAAGTAGTTGTCGCCCCACGTGTAGCAGACGCCGCAGTAGATGACGATCGCCAGCAGGACGTTCATCACCACGCCCGCGATCATCACCAGAAAACGCTGCCATGCGGGTTTGGTGCGGAATTCGTCGGGCTTGGGGGGCTGTTTCATCTGCTCCTTGTCCATCGACTCGTCGATCATGCCGGCGATCTTGCAGTATCCGCCCAGCGGCAGCCAGCCCAGCCCGTACTCGGTGTCGCCGCGCTTGAACTTGAAGATCGAAAACCACAGGTCGAAGAAGATATAGAACTTGTCGACGCGGATCCTGAAAACCCGCGCCATAAGGAAGTGCCCCAATTCGTGAATGCCCACCAGGATGGTGAAGCAGAGGAAAAACTGAATGATCTTGATGATTATATCCATGTCTGTCTTTTGGTTACAACGCTAAGTATTCCGCAGCCAGCCGCCGGGCCTCGTCGTTCGCCTCGGCGTAGTCCCCGAGGGTGGGGGCGGCGGCGAACGAGGCGCGCCCCAGGGCGTACTCGATGGCACGCACGATATCCAGCCATGCGCACTTGCGGCCGAGGAACGCCGCGACGGCCACCTCGTTGGCGCCGTTCATCGTGCAGGCCGCCGTGCCGCGGCGGCGCAGGCACTCGCAGGCGATCTCCAGCGCCGGGTATTTCGCCCGGTCGACCCCGGCGAATGTCAGCTGCGGGTGCGCCATGAAGTCGAACCGCTCGCCGGGGCGGGTCGCCCGCCGGGGGTACATCAGCGCGAAGCTGATCGGCATACGCATGTCGGGCGTGCCCAGCTGTGCCTTGATCGCCCCGTCCTCGAACTCCACCATCGAGTGTACGATCGACTGCGGGTGCAGCAGCACCGTTATTTTCTCCACCGGGGTGCCGAACAGCCAGTGTGCCTCGATCACCTCGAAGCCTTTGTTCACCAGCGTCGACGAGTCTATCGTGATCTTTGCGCCCATCTCCCACTGGGGGTGGCGCAGCGCCTGTTCCACGGTCACATCGGCCAGTTTTTCGCACGGCAGGTCGCGGAATGCGCCGCCGCTGCACGTGATGATGAGCCTCCGTATGGGCGACTGCTCGCCCGCCAGGCACTGGAAGATGGCCGAATGCTCCGAGTCGATCGGCAGGATCGGGGCACGCTTTTCGGCCGCCAGCCGCATCACGTATTCGCCGCCCACCACGAGCGACTCCTTGTTGGCCAGCGCCAGTTTCTTCCCGGCGCCGAGCGCGGCCACCGTCGGCGCCAGCCCGGCGTAGCCTACCAGCGCGTTGACCACCACGTCCGTATCGCCGCCCGCCGCGACCTGAGCCACGGCATCCTCTCCGGCGTAAACCTTCACATCGGTGCCGGCCAGCGCATCGCGCAGCTGCCCGTAATAGCGTTCGTCGGCGATGACCGCCGTGTCCGCGTCGAATTCCCGTGCCTGTGCCGCGAGCCGCTGCCAGTTGCGGTTGGCCGTCAGCACGCGCACTTCGAATAAGGCGGGGTTCTCACGCACGATGTCGAGCGTCTGCACGCCGATCGAGCCCGTTGAACCCAGTATTGCAAGTCGTTGTTTCATGCCTGTGCGTCAGAATACGATGTACCCTTCTGGGTCTACGGGCTTGCCGTTGTTCCAGAGTTCGAATTCGAAAAGCCGCACCTCGCCCTCTTCCGCCTCGGCGTTGTAGCCGACCATCTCGCCCGCGCGGATGGTCTGCCCCGTGGTGACGAGCGACTGCGAAAGCCCCTTGTAGACCGAGAGGAGGTTGTTCGCATGCTGCAGCTCGACCATGTAACCCGTCTCGGGCGTCCAGAGGCTCAGCACCACCGTGCCGTTGTCGATGGCCGTGATGCGGTCGCTGGCCGCCGCCGCGATGCGTACCCCAAAATTGCCGTTGCGGATGTCGAAGCGGTCGGTGATGATCCCCTCCACGGGTTTGGCCAGCTCGATCGCCTCGCGTACCGAACGCCGCGACCCGCCGCTGCGGCCCGCGATGGCGTACGGGCCGTCGCCCTCCATCTGCGCCCGCAGGATCGAGTCCTCGGGCGAGGGCATCACCAGCACTTTGCTGGTGCGGGTACTGTCCGACGTGGCGAGCGTGCGCGCCACGGGGGTTTTGCCTTCCATGATCAGCGCGATATGCTGGTTGTAGGTGAGCATGTCGTTCATCATGCGCTCCATCGAGTCGAGCCGGATGATGTTCTGCACGAGGCTTTCGCGCGAACGGTCTGCCTCGGTGCGGTATCCCGGCAGCAGTTCCAGGATCGGGGAGTAGGCCACCAGCGACAGGATGAGTATGAACAGCAGCAGCACGAACGACAGGAAGGCCGCGAAGATGCTGGCCGGCGAGAGGTGCATGTGCCACTCCTCGCTGTTGTCCGTGGCATTGAGCATGTTGAAACGGCGTTTGCGGAAAAGCCCGCGCCACCATGCCCGTATGGATTTGAAAAATCTCATCGGTTTATGACATTATGAATGCAAAGATAACCAATTTCATAGAAAACCTTTGCGGAACGCGCCGAATTTTTTAACTTTGTGATCGTTTAGAATCAACGCAAAAAACAGCTGAAAAGTATGGTAAAACCTACATTACTCGTCCTCGCCGCAGGTATGGGCTCCCGTTACGGTTCGCTCAAGCAGATGGACGGAGTCGGCCCCAACAACGAGGCCATCATAGATTATTCGGTCTACGACGCCATCCGCGCCGGTTTCGGCAAGGTCGTTTTCGTCATCCGCCACTCTTTCGAAAAGGAGTTCCGCGAAGTCTTCTCCGCGGAGCGTTTCGGCGGCCGCATCGCCGTGGAGTTCGTGTTCCAGGAGTTGGACTACCTGCCCCAGGGGGCTGCTGTTCCCGAAGGGCGCGTCAAGCCGTGGGGCACCAACCACGCTGTGATGATGGCGGCCGACGCCATCCGCGAACCCTTCGCCGTGATCAATGCCGACGACTTCTACGGTGCCGAAGCCTACAAGACCATCGGGGACTACCTTTCGCAGTTGGGCGAGAGCCGGAACCGCTACTGCATGGTCGCCTACGACCTCGACAAGACCCTTTCGGACAACGGTACCGTTTCGCGCGGCGTCTGCGGTGTGGATGCTGCGGGCAACCTCACCTCGATGGTCGAGCGCACGCAGATCGAGCGTATGCCCGACGGCAGGATCGTCTTCCACGACGGCGGCGCCGACGAAGTACTGGCCGGGGACACGCCGGTGTCGATGAACCTCTTTGGCTTCACCCCCGATTTCTTTACCTATTCCAGGGAGTATTTCAAGACGTGGCTCGCCGGGAACAAGGAGAACCTCAAAGCCGAGTTCTACATCCCGACGATGGTCAACAAACTCATCGGCGAAGGCACGGCCTCGTTGCGTGTGCTCCGCTCGGCGGCGCAGTGGCACGGTGTCACCTACAAGGAGGACAAACCCGCGCTGGTGGCCTCGATCGAGAAGATGATCGCTGAGGGCAAATATCCCCGCAACCTCTGGGCATAATTGCCGGCTGCGGCATCGCATATGCAAAAGGGCGGATATTTTCATCCGCCCTTTTGCTTATTGTTTCATCCGCCTTTTTGCTTATTGTTTGTGGAGTGTCGTTTGCCGCGCCGGCTTCGGAAAACCTGATTTGCCTTCGGTCTGGCCGGCCCCCGGCCGCATCCGTTTTTCAGGTTTCTGTCTTATCCGCGTTTCCGGCTCCCGGCGTTGGCTGCATCTCCGGTTTCCGGCCTTGCTTGCTCCTCCGGCTCTCGGCCTTGCTTGTTTCTGCGGTCTGGGCGTTGGTTACTTCTCCGGTTTTTATCTTGTGCGTCTCTTCCGGTTTTCAGCCTTGCCTGCTCTTCCGGTTTTCAGCCTTGCCTGCTCTTCCGGTTTTCAGCCTTGCCTGCTCCTCCGGTTTTCAGCCTTGCCTGCTCCTCCGGTTTTCAGCCTTGCCTGCTTATCCGGTTCCCTGCGTTGGCTACTTCTCCGGTTCCCGGCCTTGCCTGCTCCTTCGGTTTTCAGCCTTGCTTGCTTACCCGGCTCCCGGATTTGCCTGGCTTTCAGTCTTGCATGCCTCTTTTGCTCCTAATCCTGCCCCCCCCCTCTGCGGCTCCAGCCCTGCCCGCTTCTGCGGCTCCCGGCCTTTGACTCTTCCGTCACACAACCGGCGGCGCGGCGGCTCAGTCCAGAAAACCTTCCTTCACCAACTGCTCCCGGATGCGCGTCCAGTCCGCTACGGGACGTTTCACGCCGTCCACGAACCGGATCGGGCAGCCGAGGCTGCTGTCGTCGATGTAGAGGTCGGCATGGACTTTCGGCGAGGATGTCCAGCGCTGCTGCGAGGGGTTCTCGTTCACGGCGTAGAGCGGGATTCCCCGCTCGCGGAACCACCGGATCGCGTCGTCGAGCAGTTTGCCGTGGCGCATCGTGAAGAGGATCAGGCGGCAGCCGTTGTCCGTAAGTTCCTTCAGTACGGGTACGGCCCCGGCGTCGTCGCCTATTTCGGGATATGCGTGTGTCACGACCGTCCCGTCGAAATCGACGGCGATCAATGCATTGCGTATAGCCATTTATTTCTTGTTCCTTATTTTACGTCCGATTTTGCTGAAGAAGATTTTCAGGCGCTTGCGGTAGCTGGTCTCCTTGTAATCGTCGTATCCATACCCGTATCCGTACCCGTAGCCATATCCGTACCCATAGCCGTAACCGTATCCGTGGCGGCGGGTGCGCGTGCCGTTGAGTACGACGCACATGTTGCGGAATTTCTTCTCGCGGTAAAGCCGTTCGATGTCGGGCAGTTGCCGGCGGTCGAGCACGCCTTCGCGTACGATATAGATACAGAGGTCTGCCAGCCGGTCGGTGATGACCGCGTCGGCTACCGACATGGCCGGGGTGCTGTCGATGAATACATAGTCGTAGCTCTCCCGCAGCTCGGCGACCAGCTTGTCCAGGCGATCCGAAAGCAGCATCTCCGTGGGGTTGGGCGGCTGGATGCCGGCGCAGATCACGTCGAGGTTTTTGTGTATCTCCATCGGCGTGATCAGTTCGCCGATGTCGGTGATCGTCCCGGCCAGGTAGCTCGTGATGCCTTTCTTGCTGTTGCTGCGGCCCAGCGTCGTGGAGAGCGCGTGGCGGCGCAGGTCGAGGTCGATCAGTACGATCCGCTTCCCGGCCATGGCGAGCGTCATCGCCAGGTTCATCGCCACGAATGTCTTACCCGCATGGGGGTCGGACGACGTGAAGAGCACGCACTTGATTTCCTTGCCCGACGATACGTTCATGAAGGTCATGTTCGAACGCAGGATGCGGAAAGCCTCGGACAACGCGTCGCGTCCGGTTTCCCGGACGACGATGCCGCCCTTGTTCTCTCCTTCGAGGAAGGGGATGTCCCCCAGGAACGGGGCGCTGATGTTCTCTTCGATGTCCTTGCGGCCGCGGATGGTCGTGTCGAGCATGCCGATCAGGTAGATGATGCCGAAGGGGATCGCCAGGCCGGCCAGCAGGCTGATGCCCAGGATGATCATCGAACGGGGCGACACGGGCCTGGGGCTGCCGTATGCCTGGTCGATCGTACGCGAATTGCTTTCGGCGACGGCATAGTTGAGCTGCGTCTCCTCCTGCTTGTTGAGCAGGTAGAGGAACAGCTCCTCCTTGATCTTCTGCTGGCGCATGATGTCGAGCAGGACTTTCTCCTGCGACGGCATGGTGGATATGCGGTGGTTGGCCAGCGCCTCCTCCTTGCGCATGTTCGTAAGCTGTATTTCGAGCGTCGAGACGTGCGAGTTGAGCGAAGCGATGATCGAGCGGCGCACGGCAGCCAGCACGTTGTCCATGTCCTGGATCACGGGGCTGCGCTCCGAACTGTTTTCGAGCAGTTTCTGGCGGCGCAGGATGGCGTCGTTATATTCGGTGATCTGGGCGACGATCCCGTTGTTGGTCAGCGAGGCGACCATCGGGATCAGTTCCCCCGCATGCGTCGGGTTGTTGAGGTAATCGCGGATGTAGTTGGCGACGCTGATCTGGTTTTCGATCGAAAGCCCTTCGACCTTGAATTTGCTGCTCTCGGTAATGGATCGGGTAGCCTCCGAGGTGATGTCGATCATCTGGTTGCTCTTCTTGATCCCCTCGATTTCGCTGTCCACGACGCCCAGTTCCCGTCCGATGGCCAGCATACGCTCCTTGATGAAGGCGTTGGTCACGACCGATACCTGCCGCTTGTCGGCGATGGCGTCCTCTTCGTACACGGCGATCAGCGTGTTGATCACGTCCTCGGCACGCTTGGGTACGGAACTGTTCATCGAGATGGTGACGATCGACGCCTGCTTGTTGGCCACGTCGCTCTTCACGGTGGCGCGGTAGGCGTTCGTCGTGACCATCGGCGAGCTCTTGGTCACGGTGATGGGCCTGTCCACATAGGTCGAGTCCATGAACGGCGTCTTGTGTACGACCATCTGCCCCAGCGGTGTGGGAATCGTATCGCCGTACTGGCCGCGGATGACCCTGCGCTTCTCCTGCTTGGTGAGGTACTTGTCGTCGAAGTCCGCCAGTTTGATCCGGCCGTCCTCGAGCTCGGTCACCTCGAGCGAAAGGCGCTGGTTGTCGTCGTCGATGAAATCGACTTCGATGGGCGAGCGGCCGTAGAGGTCGAGCGTCCGCAGCCCGTCCCGTACGGAGTAGTTGACCGTCAGGTGGAGGCGCTTTACCACCTCGGACATCAGCCTGTGCGACTGGAGGATGTAAACCTCGTTGTCGACGTTGCGGCGGTTCTGGAAACCTACCAGGTCGCTGAATGCGCCCAGTTCCATGTCGCCGCCCTTGCGGCTGTCCTTTACGAGGATGGTGGCCGTGCGGCTGTATATCTTTGGGGTGCTGGCCAGGTAGTAGTAGGCCATGCCGAGGCAGATGAGCACCGACAAGGCGAACCAGTACCAGTTGGCCAGAACCATCTGTAACAGGTCGTGCAGCGTGAGGCCGCTGCCGTTTTCGTTCTCGTCGTTCTGCAGGTGTTGCTGCTGGTTGTTGTATTCGGTCATGGCCCGGCTTATTTGGTTAAGGTTATGATAAGCGTCGCCACGGAGATGGCCGTACCTACGAGCGAGAGGTAGAAGTTGCGGTTCTGGCTGATTTCACCGGCCTGTGCCTTATATTTATTGGGCTTGACGTAGATCACGTCGTTCTGCTGGATGTAGAACGCCGGCGAGTTGAAGAGGTCTTTCGACGTGAGGTCGAGGTATTCGATCGTGCGCACGCCGTTCACTTCGCGGGCCACGGCCACGTCCGTACGGATACCGTAGATCGTCAGGTCGCCGGCCATGGCCAGGGCGTCGAAGATCGAGATTTTGTCGCGCGTGACGTCGTAATGCCCCGGGCGGGCGACTTCGCCGATGACCGAAATCTTCATGTCGGCGAACTGCACGTTGACCGACGGGTCGTTGATATACCCGCCCTCGACGATCTTGTCGGCGATGGCCTGTGCCAGTTCGCTGCGGGTCTTTCCCTTGCAGTCGATCTTCCCGATCACGGGCATGTCGAGCATGCCGTTCTCGTCCACCGTGCGGATTTGCAGCGACTGGTTGGTCGCCGAGCTGTACGAGGCGACTCCCGTCACGGAACTCAGCGAGGTCGATGAGTTGAACGGCACTGCCAGTTCGGGGTCTTTGCTGTTGACCACGACCGTCAGCCGGTCGAGGGGTTTGATCCGGATCTGGCCGCTTTCGGCGATTTGTTCAGGCGTAAAGGGGTTCGCGTCCTGCAGGTACCAGGCACGTTTCTGCGAGGCACATGACGAGACCAGCAGGGCCAGGATGACCGGGACTAAGAGGCGGTAATGCTTCATTTTTACTAAGGCGTTTTATATCGTGCGCAAAGGTAGTAATTTTTGTGAAATAAACCTACATGTGCCCCTTGCTATTTTGTCCCTATTGCACCGGATTCGGTCGCCGCCCGGATTTTTTCCGGAAAAAAGCGTACATTTGACATCCCGGAATCCGGATTCCGCATTAAAATATGGAAATTATGTTGCATCCCGAGTGGAGTTACCAGGCTGTAATCTATGAAATGAACGTGCGCCAGCTGACGCGCGAAGGCACCCTCAGGGCCGCCGCCGCGAAGCTCGGCTTCCTGCGCGACATGGGCATCGACGCCGTGTGGCTGATGCCCGTCTATCCGATCGGCGCCGAGGGGCGCAAGGGCTCGCTGGGCTCTTACTATTCGATCCGCGACTATTGCGCCGTCGACCCCGGGCTGGGGACGATGGGGGATTTCGATGCGTTTGTCGCCGAGGCGCACCGCCTGGGCATGAAGGTGCTGCTGGACTGGGTCGCCAACCATACGGCGCGCGACGCCCGCTGGGTCGGCGAGAAGCCTGCCGACTGGTATGAGCGCGATGCCGCGGGGGCGCCCGCCGTGCCCTGGGACTGGACGGACACCGCCAAACTCAACTATGCGAACCGCGACGTGTGGCGGGCCGAGGCCGACGCCATGGAGTTCTGGGTGCGCCGGCACGCCGTCGACGGTTTCCGCTGCGACATGGCGATGCTCGTGCCCGTGGAGTTCTGGAATGAGACTGCCCGCCGCCTGCGGAAGGTGAACCCCGACCTGTTCCTGCTGGCCGAGGCCGAGGAGCCTTACCTCTTCGAAGCGGGTGCCTTCGACGCCTGCTATGCCTGGGAGATGCACCACCTGATGAACGACGTGGCGCAGCAGAAGGTGCGCGTGACCGCCCTGCGCGACTACATTTATGCCGACCGTAACCGTTACCCGCAGTCCGCCATGCGCCTGGTGTTCACCTCCAACCACGACGAGAATTCGTGGAACGGCTCGGAGTTCACGCGCATGGGCGACGCTCGCGAGATTATGGCCGCCTTCACGTTCGTCGTGCCGCGCGGCCTGCCGCTGGTCTATACCGGGCAGGAGATCGGCTACGACCATTCGTTCGCTTTCTTCGACCGCGACCCGATCCCCTCCTATGCGGCCAATTCGTTCACGGATTTCTACCGCCGCCTGGCCGGGCTCCGGCATGCCAACCCTGCGCTCGCCGCCGGGGAGGCGGGCGGCGAGATGGTCGAGATACGCAACAACGCCGAGGATTGCCTGATGACCTTCGTGCGCGAAGTGAAGGGCAACCGCGTCGTCGCCGTGATGAACCTCTCGCCCTACGCCATCCATGCCGATTATTACACGGGCATCTATGCCGGCATGTACACCGATGCCATGACGGGCGTTGCCTGCGAACTGCGCGGGCATGTCGAGGAGGATATGGCGCCGTGGAGCTACCGCATCCTGACGCGCTGACCCCTGCGGCCGCGGAGTGCGGCGGCCGTGTCCCCGCCCGATGCCCGGCCGCATCCCCGCCCGATGCCCGGCCGTGTCCCCGCCCGATGCCCGGCTGCGGCCTGCAAACCCGGCCCGGGGCGCCCGCTCGGGGCCGGCGTACCGTTTTTATCCGCCACGGAATACGAATCCCCGCGCGGTCGCGTTCCTTTTATGGAATTTTTCCTATTTTTGCCCATGATTATGAAACGCTTCCTTCTCCTCTGTCTGCTGTTCGTCCCGTGCCTCGCGGCACAGGCCGAAACCTACCGCGTCGAAGACATCCCCAATGTCCAGCGCGCCGACCGCACGCGTTACGTCTCGAACCCCGACGGGATACTCTCGGACGAGGCCGTGGCGCATATCGACCGTTTGTGCGCTGCGCTGCGCGAGCGGGCCGTCGCCCAGGTCGCCGTGGTCGCCGTGGACGACATCGCGGGCGGCGACGTCTTCGAATTCGCCATCGACCTCTTCTCCGCATGGGGCGTAGGGCAGGCCCGCAACGACAACGGGCTGGGCATCCTGCTGGTCAAAGACCGCCGCGAGATCCGTTTCGTCACGGGCGGCGGGCTGGAGGGCGTGCTGCCCGATGCGATCTGCAAGCGCATCCAGCTCAAATACATGCTCCCGGCATTCCGCCAGGGCGATTACAGCCTCGGCATGGTGCAGGGGGTCGAAGCCGTGTCGCAGCTGCTCGAGGGGAGCGAACTGGATCTGGGCGGTGCCGATACGGGCGGCGACGAGCTGCCCGCATGGGCGGTTTTCCTGATCGTCACCGGGTTCGTCGTAGTGCCGATGGGCGTGATCCTGCTGGGTTACTACGCCCGCAAGCGTTGCCCGAAATGCCATAAACTGACACTCCGGCAGCAGTCGAGCGACATCCTGAAGGTGACGCCCAACTACCGGCTGGTCGAATATACCTACGTCTGCTCGAATTGCGGCGCCGTGGTCAAACGGCAGGCCAAAAACCTGCGCGACGACAATTTCGGCGGCGGCGCGGGCGGCGGCACGATCATCGGGGGGCGTGGTTTCGGCGGCTTCGGCGGAGGGTCGCGAGGCGGTGGTTTCGGCGGCGGTTCGTTCGGTGGCGGCGGTGCCGGCTCGCGCTGGTAAAGGCCGCAGGGCATGCCGGGCGGCTTTGCCGGTTGCGGGCGGCTGTTTGCCGGACAAAGGCTGGCTTTGCGGGCGGCCGGAATGGTTTTCCCGGCCCCGACGGGATAAGATTGGAATGAATTTAAAACACTTTATATTATGAAGAAATGGATTTGGATTGGAGTCGTCGCCGTCGTGGTGATCTTCTTCTACGCAACGTACAACGGATTTGTCAATAAGGAGGAGGGGCTGAAGACCGCATGGTCGAATGTCGAAACGCAGTACCAGCGCCGTGCCGACCTGATTCCCAACCTGGTGAACACGGTCAAGGGCTATGCCGCACACGAGTCGCAGACTTTCGAGGCCGTAACCGAGGCCCGTGCGAAAGCCACCTCGATCAACCTTTCGGCCGACGATCTCACGCCCGGGAAACTCGCCGAGTTCCAGCAGGCGCAGGCGCAGGTGCGCTCGGCGCTGGGGCGCCTGATCGCCGTGTCGGAGAGTTATCCCGACCTGAAGGCCAACCAGAATTTCCTCGAACTGCAAGCGCAGCTCGAAGGCACCGAGAACCGTATTTCAGTGGCCCGCAAGGAGTTCAACGAAGTGGCCAAGACCTACAACGTCGCCGTGCGCCGCTTCCCGGCCAACCTGGTGGCCAAGTTGTTCGGGTTCGGGCAGAAGCCCTACTTCGAGGCTGCCGAAGGCACCGAAACCGCACCCCGGGTGCAGTTTTAGCCCGGCTCCGGGTAGAAAGCAAAGGGACGGGACGCGCCAGCGTATCCCGTCCCTTTTGTGTTGTCGGTGCCTGCCTACTTGCGGCTTCCGAGAATCCGGAGCAGGTAGAGGAACAGGTTGATGAAGTCCAGGTAGAGGGTCAGCGATCCCAGCAGTGCGATTTTCTGCGTCGATTCGTCCACGACCTCGGCGTTCATCACCATCTTCTTGATCTTCTGCGTGTCATAGGCCGTGAGGGCGACGAACACCAGCACGCCGATGTAAGTTATCACCCACATCATCGTTTCGCTGCGCAGGAAAAGGTTCACCACCGTTGCGATGATGATGCCGATAAGCGCCATGTAACCCATGTTCCCGATGCCCGAGAGGTCGCGCTTGGTGAAATACCCGAACAGCGCCATGGCGCCGAACGTGCCGGCCGTCACGAAGAAGGTCGATGCGATGGACGATGCGGTGTAGAGCAGGAAGATCGAAGCCAGCGTCGCGCCGTTGAGGATCGAGTAGGCGATGAACATCAGCGTTGCCGTGAGGAACGACATGCGGAAGATGAACGACGAGAGGATGATGACCAGCGCCAGTTCGGCGATGATCAGGCCGAAGAATGCGACTTTGCTGCCGAAGATGGCATTGAGCAGCGTCGGCGAGTCGGAGACCGTCAGGGCCGTTGCGCCCGTGATGAAGAGGGCCATCGTCATCCATAGGTAGACGTTGCGGAACAGGGTGGTGTTCTCGGACTTGTCAGCCCTGCGCACGCCGGCTGTCTTGCTGTAATTGGTGCTTGTTTCCATAAAGTTTTCCTGTGTATACCTGAAATTACGTTTCGTCGCGGTTTTTCCGCTGTCGGCGCAAAGGTAACGATTAAATCGGAGTTTTCGGGCAAAGCCGCGTAAATTTCACGGCCGGCCGCCGGGGATGCGGTGCGGCTACATTCCTTTTTTTATGCCGGCCCGGATCAGGAGGATATTTACGGGCAGCGCCACGAGGAATCCGCATGCCATGGCGACCTGCATCGAGAACCAGAATACGAACGAGGTGCGGGGCATTGCCTCACCGCCGTTGAGCGCGAAGATCGCCACGGCCATCCAGCCGTACATGCCGGCCTGCCATGCCGTGAGCGAGAGTATGTCGGCTTTGGCGGCACGGCGTATCGCTTCGCCGCGCGGGAGCGTGCGTTCCATGCCCCGGATCGCGGCGTACTGGAACCCGATGCCGAATGCCAGGGCCAGGAGGTAATCCACGACCCATGTCCCCGCCAGTATGCTTCCGCCTATGGCTACCGGGACGAAGAAGAGAAACCATTCGCCGATGATGTCGGCCAGCGTGCACCCTGCCCCGCAGTGGAGCGTCGACAAGACGACCGACTGCCACCGCGGCCGCCCCTTCATTCCGGGCATATCACTCATCCCGTCCATCCCGTCCATGCCTTCCATGCCCCGGGGCCCGGCCGTCCCGGACATCTTCGTCCCGTTTGTCATCCCGGGCATGTCCGTCCCGTCTGCCATTCCCGGCATGCTCGCTCCGCTTGCCATGTCCGGTATGCCCGCCTCATCTGCCATGCCCGCTTTGAGCGCCGTCCCTTTCATTCCGGGCATATCTTCCGCCCCGTCCGCTCCTGTCGTGGTTCCGTTCTCCATCTGCATCCCGTGCATCCCCGGTTCCGGCATGTTCATGGCCCGTTCCGGCTCCGAAACCTTCCATAAATCCGTTCCCGCTACGGACATGTCTTTGCGTCCGTCCGTTCCGGGCTTTCCGTTTGCCTCCTTCTGCCCGGCGCTGCCGACCTGCCGCTCGTTCCCGGTTTCCCCGATGCCGCCGCCTTTTGCCGGCTCACTGATTTTCGCGGAGTCTTTCTGCTTTCCGGTGCCGTTGTTTTGCACGGGCATGTGCCGCGTGGCGCGTCCGAAGGCGTAATAGGCCCATAGCCCGAAAAAACTCGCCCAGAGGGCGGTGAGTACCCATACGCTTTCCATAATGCGCATCGGTTGCCGGCGCGTACGCAGGTCGGCCGCGACGATGAGCGCCGAGCCGATGCCGCCCGCTACGAACAGGACTGCCAGATAATAGAATTGCTGCATGACGAGGTGTTTTTTCCCATCATGCAGCAATTTATATACCGCACCGCGCTCTGGCCTGCCATCGAAAGCCGGGCGGGGAATTCAGCCGGGTCGGCTTGGGCTGGAACCGAAATATTGGTTTCGTAGACCCCGAACTGGGTGCGCTCGAATAACTCAGGGCATCAAATCCAACGTGACGATCACCGGATTGGCATAGCCGGTTTCCTCCCGTTGGCCGAACAATGCCGCTTGCATGCCGGGGGATAACCTGGCTTCGTCGAGCACACCTGTAATCCGGTTCTCGGCCACGTCTATCGGGCCGTTCATTACCGTGGCGAACAGTCTGTTCCTGTCTGGCTCGTTTTTCCCGAACGTGATACCGACCAGTCCCGTTATGGTACGGTGCGTATCCTTGTCGTAAACCACCAGGTAGGGCATGCGTTTGGTGTCCCGACGAATTCAGTTTCATAGCGATCGCTAAATTGTCCTTGATTTGATTTCTTTATAAAACTCCCCACCTCTCTTCTTACATCCGCGCTCGGCAAAAAGAGGCTGCTATAATTCTTCGAATAGTTTGTGCTTTTGTTCTATCCAATTCATATCATTTTATCGTTTTGATTTTGAGCTGTCAGGCTTGTGCCCAACGTGCCGGCGATTGGCTTCGGGGCGGAGAGCGGCGCACGTCCGCTGTCCGCTGAAACAAAAGTTGATGCGGGCGGCAAAAGGCGAATGCCCCGCGTCATCCGCCCTCAGAGGTGCGAGTTGGGTGTGTTTCTCAACTTGTATGCTCGCTCCAAAATTCAATATATTTCGGACTTTGTGGAATTTCAAAATTGTCAGGCAGTCTCAAATGAAATTCGTTTCGAAAATAGGTCGCTAAGTCAAATCCATAATAAATAATGTCCATTTGATGTACGGATAGGATGGGATTTCCTGTCTCATGCGGCTTACTCGGAATGTAACGATTAGAATAAATCGGTATCAATTTCGGATATTTCTTGAAATTTTCTGTCGCATTTCTTTTTGCCGTTCGAATATTTCAGGTTTTTCACCCCAATTCTCGTCCCAAAACGCATTATTCTCAATGTCGAATAACATTCCGTCAAGCGGCCGATTCAATTTGTCGAATACTTCATCTTCGTATTCTTTTGATGAAAGTGCTTTTCTCCAATTGACAAATCCTTTCGATACAGGCAGTTCCAAACATAATAATGTTTGGAAATCCGGTGGAAATGTTATGTCGAAATTTGCTTCGACTGTTATCAATTCCTCGTTTGTCAATCCTTTCTCAAATTGGATTCCTCTACTTTTCAGAAGTTGTATCAACAATTTTATTCGATCTTCGAGTTTCATCTTTCATTAGTTTATTTTGCACATTTGTGAATTGCGCCCAACCACCTTTACTACCTCTATTATTTTTCAAAGTCGGTTTCTGTGTCGGGTAAAATAATTTTGTCTAATATTAAAGAATTTAAATGGGGATTCCCATTTGTCTTTGCTGCAAAGAACATAGCATACACAAAGATAGAAATATTAATATACGATTCACTGGAATTGAGCAATAAATCTGTTTTTTCGACGGAGGTATTGAGATTGAAAAAGAAAATACATACGCTTGAATATCGTTCGGAATGAGTTTAGCCATTGCCGTCTGCCTTTCCCTGCCGGCCTTTGGCAAACGGCCAAACGCATCCCTCCCGACCGACTGGCCGGGAGGGATGCGTTTCAGGATGCTGCGTTTCGGGTTGTGTTCCGCGGTGTGCGCGCAATCCGGGCTGCGTGTCCCGCGGTGCTGTGCGCTGCTGTGCACGTTGGGATGCTATGTGCCGCCGAGCTGTGTACGTTCCGGGATGTCGTGATTCGGGTTGCTGCATTCCGGATTGTTGCATTCTCGGTCACACGATCCGGACTGTGTTCTGCGGTGCTGCCCCGGGAACTTTACAGGCGGTTCTTCTCGTCGGCCGAACCCGCTTCGACCGCCTTGCGTTTGAAGGCTTTGCCCGACTTGAAGTTGTAGGTCACCCCGATCGTGAAGCTGCGGTCGTTCCACTGCTGTTTGACGTCGACCATGCGCACGAACCCGTCGCCGCGGGCACCGATGTGCTGCGGGCGCTCGATCAGGTTGCGCACCGAGAACGAGGCGGTGAACTTGTCGCCGAAACGCTTCTTGATCCCTGCGTTCAGGAAATGGAGCGGTTTTACCCAGCAGTTGCCGAAGTCCATGCGGCTCTGGAACCGGTACGACAGGTCGATGTAGAATTTCGCGGGCAGCGAGAAGGTCGTCGAGCTGTTTACGAAATAGAAGTTGTAATGTTTTTCGGCGCTGTGCTCGTCGATGCGCTGCCCCTGCCGGATGTAGGTGAGGTTGAGGTTCAGCGTCCACCATTTGGTGAACTGGAACGGTGCGTTGGCCGTGAGGTAATAGTTTTTCGTCGTGTCGAAGTTTGTCCACGCCAGGCACAGGCGCGCCGGGTCGTCCGCGTCGGGGCGTATCGTCTGCTGTATCTCGTCGCGCTGGATCGTCATGCCGCCCGTGAGGGTGTACTTGTGCTTGAGCACCAGCGTCAGGCTGATGTCCTGCTTGTAAGCCGGGTCGAGTTCGGGGTTTCCCGTCTGGTAGGTGTAGTCCGAGATCTGGAACCGCTGCGGGTTGAGGCTCCAGAAGCGCGGGCGCTCGATCGTGCGGGCATACTGGGCGATGAGCGAGTAGGCCCCGTCTTTGGTCAGGGCATAGGAGACGTTCGCGTTGGGGAAGAGGCTGAAGTAGTTCTGCGAGATGTCGCCGCCCTTGCCCCGGGTGTGGGTGTATTCGCCCCTCAGCCCTGCCACGAGGCTCCAGCGCCCGAGGTTGGCCGAGGCGATGCCGTAGGCCGCCGCGATGTTCTCCGTATAGTTGATCGTGAAACTCTGGTTGTCGTTGCGCACCCACGCGCCGTCCTTCACGTATTCGTAGAGCGCGTCGTTGTGCATGTCGTTGTAGGTGAACTTGGCGCCCGCGCGCAGCGACCAGCGGGGCGAAAATTTCTTGTCGAGGGCCAGCGTGGCGGTCGTGATGTCGTAGAGGCTCGACGAGTTGTCGCGGTAGGTCGAGTCGACGACTGACGCGGGGGAGGTTATGCGGCTGAAATTGTCGTTGTCGGCGTTTGTTGCGCGGCGCGTATAATCGGCCAGCAGCTTGAGTGTCGAGCCGAGCGTGTCGAGTTTGTAGATGTAATTGAACGTCGCCGAGTAGTTGTCGCGGATGTTGTGTATGCCGTAGCGGCTTTCCGTGCGGGTTACGGCACCCGCGTCCGTGAAGTCGGTATAGGAGTCGTTCGGGCCCTTTTCGTTGTTGCGCCAGTATTCGAACTCGGCGCCGATGCTGTGCTTGGGGTTGATTTCGAATACCGAGCCGATGCTGCCGCCGAAGTTGCGGTCGCGTTCGGCGATTTCCGAATGGGACGTGAGGTTCGTATTGCCCGTGCTGTAATCGGTGTGTTCGTCCGAGACGGCCGTGTCCCTGCCCAGGTCGGCCCATGCCGAGGCGTAGAGGTCGAGGCGGCCCGTGTGGATGTTGATGTTGCCGCTCGGCGTATAGAAATGGTGGCGCGCGTTCTGTGTGGTGCGCATCGACAGCGACCCGTCCAACCCGTTCTCGCGGCGTTTGCGGAGCGTGATCCTGATGATGCCGCCCGATGAATCGGCGTCGTAGTCGGCGCCCGTCGTCGGTACGACCTCGATCTTCTGGATCTCCTCGGCGCGCAGCGAGCGCAGGTAGGTGAGCAGCTGCTCGGGCTCCATGCGCAGTTCGCGGTCGTTGACATAGACCTTCGAGCCCGACTTGCCGTTTATCGATATCTTCTCGTCGTCGATCCAAACGCCCGGTGCGCGTTCCAGCAGCTCGATGCCGTCCTTGCCGATCGCCGCCGGTGCGTTGGCCACGTCGACCACGAAGCGGTCTGCCTCGCGGCGGATCAGCTGCGCCTTGACCACCACGCCTTCGATCCGGGTCGTCGAGCTTTTCATCACGATCTCGCCCAGGTCGTTGTTCTCCTCGACCCGCACCTGCCGCACGACGGGGTCGAACCCGAGGTATTGTACCGACAGGGTATACTCGCCCGAAGGCACTTGCAGCACGAAGCGGCCCGTGTCGTCGGTGGCCATGCCCGCCACCTGGTCGCTGCCTTTCAGCAGCACGACCGTAGCGTACTCCACGGCCTGTCCCTGTTCGTCCACCACGCGGCCCTCGGCCGGATAGATGCGGGCTGCGAATGCGTTTGCGGCGGCCAGCGCCAGTATTACGATGATGAAGATAAGTTTTTTCATACTATTCTGTTGTTGTTTGTAATCTGCGCTGCATTTTAGTTGACGGGGCAAAGATATGTAAAAATATTTATACTTTGCAATGCATAGTACTAAATTTTACGAAAAAATTATCCTTTTCCGGGGGAGGGGCGGCCGTTCATGTATGAAAAAACGCGGACTCCCCTCTGTCGGTAGATGGGTACGACCAAGCACCCGAAGCCAAACAGGTAGAGCCCGCGCGTGACGCGGGAGTACTACTGTTTTCTTGGCTTCGTTAAAATTGGTCGTTTTATCTACCCAAAAACAATAGCTTTCGCTAATATGTATGGCGCAAAGTTATAAAAAAGGCAGGAAATTCAAAACGGAATCTCCCGCTTTGCTGTCTATCACCCGCGGCGGCCGGCCGGCTGCCGCGCCCCGCCCCCTTCCGTCAGCATTCCGCCTTTGTGCCCCCGCCACTATCCCCGCCTCTGTGCCGCCGTCGGTATCCGCTCTCCGTGCCCCTCCCGCACACCTTTCCGTGCCGTCATCGGTAGCTGCTCTCTGTGCCGTAGCCCGCACACCTCTCTGTGCCGTTGCTCGCACACCACTCTGTGCTGCCGCCCGCATACCTCTCTGTGCTTCTGCCAGCATCCCCACCTCTGTTTTGCCGTCGGCATCCGTTCTCCGTACCCCTCCCGCACACCTTTCCGTGCCGTCATCGGTAGCTGCTCTCTGTGCCGTTGCCCGCACTCCTCTCTGTGCCTCTGCCAGTATCCCCACCTCTGTGTTGCCGTCGGCATCCGTTTCCCGCACCTCCGCCCCCATCCCCGCCTCTGTGCCGCCGTCTGCCTTCCGCCTCTGGATAGTTGTCGGCGTACGCTTTCTGCGCCGCGGAAAGCGGGGGAGGGCTGTCCCCGATAAAATAGGTGTCGTCGAAATTTTGTTGAAAAATCGTGCGCCGCGAGGCTGGAATCCCGCGAATAATTCCTAAATTTGCAGATTGAATTATTATGGCTCATTGTCCCCCGATGTGATTCCGAACGCTCCGCCATGCCGTTTCCGACGCGATCCGGCAGCAGGGCAGGCACGGCGGGGCGGGAATGCCCGGCAAAAAATGCTGAAACTATGATAAGCGCGGTTTATTATATCTTCCTGGTGCTGCTGTGCACCTTCTTCATGATCCTGTCGGCCCTGGCGCTGGTCGTGTGCTATCCCTTCGACAAGGGCCGCCGCGTGGTGCACGAGCTGTCACGCATCCTGGTGCGCACCTTCTTCGCCATTCCGCCCCGCTGGCGGCAGCGTGTGGAGGGGCTCGAACATGTCGACCGGAAGAAAAGCTACGTCATCGTGTTGAACCACAATACGGTGATCGACATCCCGACGCTCTATTACATCCCGCTCAATTTCCGCTGGGTCTCCAAGCGCGAGGTCTTCAAGACGCCTTTCTTCGGGCAGTATCTCATCCTCCACGGCGACATCTGCATCAACCGCGGCCGCGCCTCCGAGGCGCTGGAGCAGATGGTGCGCGACGGCAAGCTGTGGATCTCGCGCGGCGCTTCGGTCGCCGTCTTCCCCGAGGGTACGCGTTCGAAAGACGGCGAGATACACCGCTTCAAGGCGGGCGCCTTCACGCTGGCCCGGGAGGCGGGCGTGGAGATACTCCCCGTGGTGCTGGACGGCACCAAGACGCTTATCCGCAAGAACGCGATGTTCAACTGGGGCAACCGCATCACCATCCGCGTGCTGCCCCCCGTACCGGCCGGAAAGGTCGTCTCGACCGAGACGCACGTGCTGATGGAGGAGGTGCACGACGCCATGAGCGCAGCCCTTGCCCAGATCCGAAACCGAAAATAGACTATGGCAGATTTACTCAATACCAATCCTAACGACAGCTACGGCGACGACGCCATCGTTACGCTTTCGCCGCGGGAGCATATCCGTCTGCGCCCCGGCATGTATATCGGCAAGCTGGGCGACGGCACCCAGGCCGACGACGGCATTTACGTCCTCATCAAGGAGGTCGTGGACAATTCGGTCGACGAATTCATCATGGGGGCCGGCCGCCAGATCGACATTTCGATCGAGGACAAGGTGGTGTCGGTGCGCGACTACGGCCGCGGCATCCCCCTCAAATCGCTCGCGGCGGCCGTCAGCGAGATGAACACCGGCGGTAAGTACGGCGGCTCGGCCTTCAAGAAGACCGTCGGCCTGAACGGCGTCGGCGTCAAGGCCGTCAACATGCTTTCCGGCGAGTTCACGGCCCGTTCGGTACGCGACGGCGAGGCCCGCACGGTGACCTTCGCCAAGGGGCTCGAGGTGAGCGACAGGTGGGAGAGCGGCGTGCGCGAGAAAAACGGCACCTTCATCTCGTTCCGCGTCGACGAGGAGGTCTTCGGCGAGTATGCCTACAACCTCGAATACGTCGAGCAGATGGTGCGCAACTATACGTACCTGAACCTGGGGCTGACGTTCAATTTCAACGGCAACAGCTACGTTTCGAAAAACGGCCTGCTGGATCTGCTCAACGAAAACATGACCGAAGAGCCGCTCTATGCGCCGATCCACCTTTCGGGCGATGACATCGAGGTGGCCATCGCCCACGGCACGGGCTACGGCGAGAGCTATTTCTCGTTCGTCAACGGCCAGTACACCTCGCAGGGCGGTACACACCAGGCGGCTTTCCGCGAGGCCATCGCCAAGACCGTCAAGGAGTTCTATCACAAGGACTACGATCCTTCGGACATCCGCACGTCGATCATCGCCGCCATTTCGGTCAAGGTCACCGACCCGGTCTTCGAATCGCAGACCAAGATCAAACTCGGCTCCAAGGAGATCGAGCCGGGCGTGTCGATGCGCAATTTCGTCGTCGATTTCCTGGGCAAGCACCTCGACGACTACCTGCACAAGCATTCCGAGACGGCGCAGGTGCTCCAGCGGAAGATCGTCGAGAACGAGAAGGAGCGCAAGGCCATTTCGGGCATCCAGAAGAAGGCGCGCGAGACGGCCAAGAAGGTTTCGCTCAACAACAAGAAACTGCGCGACTGCAAGATACACCGCACCGACAAGCACGAGCTGGCCGAACAGTCGATGATCTTCATCACCGAGGGCAACTCGGCCTCGGGTTCGATCACCAAGAGCCGCGACGTGCGCACGCAGGCTGTCTTTTCGCTGCGCGGCAAGCCGCTCAACTGCTACGGGCTGACCAAAAAGGTGGTCTACGAGAACGAGGAGTTCAACCTCTTGCAGGCTGCGCTCAACATCGAGGAGGAGATGGACAACCTGCGCTATAACAAGGTGATCATCGCCACCGATGCCGATGTCGACGGCATGCACATCCGCCTTTTGATGATGACCTTCTTCCTGCAGTTCTTCCCCGACGTGATCCGCCAGGGGCACCTGTTCGTGCTGCAAACCCCCCTGTTCCGCGTCCGCAACAAGAAGGAGACGTTTTACTGCTACTCCGAGGAGGAGCGGCAGAAGGCCGTCGGACGCTGCGGCGCCAATGCCGAGATCACGCGCTTCAAGGGCCTCGGCGAGATTTCGCCCGACGAGTTCCGCGAATTCATCGGCGAGAACATCCGCCTGGACAAGGTTCGCATCACCAAGGACGACCCGATCCACGACCTGCTGGAGTTCTACATGGGCAAGAACACCTACGAACGGCAGGGCTTCATCATCGACAACCTGCGCATCGAGGAGGACATCGTCGAGCAGGATCTCGCAATCAACTAAGCAATATGGCAGAAGAAAAAGATACCATCGGGCGGGACGAGCCGCTCAACGAAGAGGCCCCGACCCCTCAGACCGCCGGCAATGCGGCCGACGCGGCTCCTGCGGCCGACGCCCCGGCCAGGGCGGGCAAGTTCGACCGCCTGACGCAGGACGAAGGGGGCGTGCGCAAACTGACGGGCATGTATAAGAACTGGTTCCTGGACTACGCTTCGTACGTGATCCTCGAACGCGCCGTGCCCCATGTCGAGGACGGCCTCAAACCCGTGCAACGGCGTATCCTGCACGCCATGAAGGTCGTCGACGACGGACGCTACAACAAGGTGGCCAACATCGTGGGACAGACCATGCAGTACCACCCGCACGGCGATGCGTCGATCAAGGACGCACTGGTGCAGCTGGGGCAGAAAGACCTGCTGATCGACTGCCAGGGTAACTGGGGCAATATCCTCACGGGCGACGAGGCCGCCGCGGGGCGTTACATCGAGGCGCGCCTGTCGAAGTTCGCCTCCGAAGTGGTCTTCAACAAGAAAACCACCGAGTGGATGCTGTCCTACGACGGCCGCAAGGAGGAACCCGTCACGCTGCCGATCAAGTTCCCGCTGCTGCTGGCGCAGGGCTCCGACGGCATCGCCGTGGGTCTGGCGTCGAAGATCCTGCCACACAACTTCTTGGAGCTCATCAATGCCTGCATCGCACACCTCGAAGGGCGCGAATTCCAGCTTTATCCCGACTTCCCGACGGGCGGCATGGCCGACGTGAGCCGCTATAACGACGGCCTGCGGGGCGGGGCCGTGAAGGTGCGTGCCAAGATTTCGAAGATCGACAAACGCACGCTCGCCATCACCGAAATCCCCTATACCACGACCACCGAGTCGATCAAGGATTCGATCATCAAGGCCAACGACAAGGGCAAGATCAA
>OLOI01000754.1_pt1 | contig 31012 bp, 20 predicted proteins | sample 1672131 | NCBI WGS metagenome assembly OLOI01 (sample SAMEA3136651, study PRJEB25190) | human gut metagenome
TAAGTTCAAAAGCTTTATCGTGCAAGTACGAACAGCTTTTTGACCTTTTGACCTTGATATCTCAAAATATTACAACCTTGGAGGAACTATCATGTCTGAATTAAGTGATAAGATCAGATCAGAGTTTAAGAAATCAGATGACGAGCGCGATGCGCTTATGAATACCCCGGAGGACGTAGACCGCTGGGATAATATTGTATATGGACACGACGACAGGGAAATACAGAAGCTGGATGTGTACAGACCGAAGCAGGCCCAGGGAGAGGACCTTCCGGTCATCATCAGCGTACATGGCGGCGGCTGGATGTACGGCGACAAGGAGAGATACCAGTACTACTGCATGAGCCTTGCACAGCGCGGCTTCGCAGTAATAAACTTTACATACCGCCTCGCCCCGGAGAACAAGTTCCCGGCAATGTTAGAAGACCTGAATTTGGTGTGCAAATGGGTGATGAAGCGTGCAGGACGCTTCCACTTTGACACAGAGCGTATTTTTGCAGTGGGAGATTCCGCTGGTGCCCACATTCTGGGCCTTTACGCAGGTATCTGCACCAACCCGGCATACGCTGCCAAATATGATTTCACAGTGCCGGAAGGCTTTGCCCTCACAGCCATTGCCCTGAACTGCGGCGTTTACCAGGTTTCTGGGGAGAACGTAGAAGACCTGACCATGCAGATCATGAAAGAGCTTCTTCCACAGGGCGGCACCGAAGAAGAACTGGCACAGATCAGCGTTCTTGACACCATTACAGACGTTTATCCACCTGTATTTTGCATGACAGCAGTTGCGGATTTCCAGAAAGGACAGGCCCCTGCTCTGGTACAGAAGCTGATGGAGAACAATGTGCCATTTGTTTATCGTGTATTTGGAGACAAGGTCAACAAGCTTGGCCATGTTTTCCACTGTGACATCAAGACAATTGACGCTGCACAGTGCAATGACGCAGAATGCGACTTCTTCCGGGAATTCTGCTTCTGATTTTGTGCTGCTTTTCACGGAAACCTGCGGTTCGCCACAGGTTTCTTGTTTTATTTGGAGGAATCCTATATGCTAAAACCAGAACAAATTCAAATGAGGAAATACATGAAAAGAAAAATGACTTTCTGGATTTTTGCCCTTTGTTTCCTGCTGATGCTGTGTCCTCTGACAGGCGCGCAGAAGGTGTGGGCCGGGAACAGCGTGATCACAGATTTTTCCAGAATTTTTTATATACCTGCAGGAGCTGTGTTAAGAGGGGGAAGCCTGGAGGAGCTAAAAGAGACCTATGACTCTATGAGCTGCATGGCCTACACAGAAGACGGCCAGGAGCTGGAACTAAATGTAATCTGGGATTACTCCAAAGTGAATGTGCAGAAGGTGGGGGCATACCAGATCACAGGAACCCTGAAGCTTCCGGAAGGCTATACCAGCGGTATAACTGTTCCCAGCTGGACTGTGGGAATCTCTGTTCAGAATTTTGAGGAGCTGGAGATCCAGGTGTATTCCAGAATGATTTCCGCGGGACTCTATTATTTTCCCTGGATCACAGATCAGGACCCGGATGCTATGGAAATCTGGATGCAGCCGGAAGGCGAGGACTGGATCAACATCAGCGAGGAAGGGTATGGAATGTGTGATACAGACGGCATGTACCTTTCCTGCCAGAGCATGGTGAAAGGAAATACCTACACCCTGACTGTGGTTTATCCCAATGGGAAAACAAGGAATCTGAAGTACTGCTATGCATCAGATGGAACTCTGGATATCATCAGCTACCAGCCCTGGCTTTTGGGAAGCAGCGGCGTGAAGGACACCACCATCCGTTCCTGTGAACCCATAGAAGAGGGAAGCCTGGAGCGTTTGGGGGCCTATGCCCTTCGCAAAGGCCAGAGTACCTATGGACTGAAAAAACAGCTGGAAAAGAGCTTGCATATCCTTGGCAGCACCCAGACGGAATACGAGGACAGCGCGTCCCACCCTTCGGTTGTAATGCCTTCTGTGTGGGATTTTGGCGGGGTAAATACCAATGTTCCAGGTGTTTATAAGGTAACAGGAAGCTTCCAGGCACCAGAGGGATATACGCTGGATCCGGATGCCAAGCTTCCGACAGCATCTGTCTATGTTGCCGTCCAGCGCCCGGATCAGCCGCAGGTGCAGACCTGTGCCATGGCTGGTTCTTCCCACCTGTTTTTCCCCATGATTCTGGATGCCTTTACAGACGATCAGCTAAAGGATTTTCAGCCGGAGTTAAAGTGCAAGGATCAGAAGATCAGCCTGAATCAGGACAGCTGGTACATGACCCGGGAAGGCCTGTATCTGAAAAAGACTAACCTGCAGCTAAACCATGATTACAGCCTGCAGGTAGCATATCCCGGCGGAAGCACTGGTACCTACACCTTCCATTTTGATGAAAATTTCATTACAAATGACCACTGGTATGAGAGAAATTACGCGGACCGTGACGGCAAGGACCTTCCGGACATTGACACAGGCAAAGAGACGGTCACCGATGTGTCCACCGTGATCGTGGGAAACCGTCTGGCCGCCCTTATGAGCGCACAGGTAGAGAAGATTCCTTTTGAAAGCGGAGGCGTGCTGGTTCGTGTCCCTACGAAAGTGGTGAAGGACTGGGAAGTAGGACCGGAGGATGAGGTGAAGGTGGATATTTCCAGGGAAGATGGGGATTTATCCGTAAGCATTTCCAAAAACGGCGAGGAGATCACAGATATTCCAGGTGCTACCGTGGAGATTCCAAAGAGCTCTGGGTCTGGCACCAGAACTGTGCTGACAGATGAAGAGGGAAATTCCTACACGGGAATGGTCAATGAGACCCAGAATGTAGCTGTGATCCCTGTGGATAAAACCGGGGAATATTCCATCAAAGAAGAGCAGTCCCAGGATGCTTCCGAAAACGGGGAAGAAATCGAGAAAGCATTGGATGAAGAGACAGATACAGAGGAAGAAACTGCCGATGATTCTTATGAGACAGCTGAAATCGCAGGAGAAGATGTGGAAGCTGCCCAGAAAACAACCGGGGACAGCAGTCAGGATGATTTGAGAAAACAGCATATAAAAACAACCGCCTTGGTTGCGGGAATTGTAGTTTTGTTAATATTGTTATTGCTTTTGCCTATGAGAAAAAACAGAAGGCTCCGAAAGGGGGACCGGGGTGAAGGAGAAGAGGACAGGTAAGAAAGACAGAAAGCTGCTGTGGGGAACCATCATCATAAGTATGATCCTTTCCCTTATGGTTTTTTATGTATTGTATAACGCGAACAACAAATACATGACAAGAGAAGAAAAGGCCATACACGGAATTCTCTACGCAGACGGTTCCTACGACAGCCTTCCGGTCTACTATCTTTCCAGGGAATGGGAATACTATCCGGATGTGCTGCTTACCCCAGGGGATGACCTGGAAAAGTACTATTTCCGGTATCTTTCCATCGGGGAATACGGCGGAATGGAGTTAGATGACAGAAATGGAAAACCCTATGGAAGCGGAACCTACCGGCTTCGGATCATGCTTCCCTCAGAAGAGCATACTTATGGCCTGTATCTGCCAGAGATATTTTCTGCATATAATCTGTATGTGGACGGCAAGCTGATCGAGCAGGTGGGCAATCCGGACCCGGATCACTATGAAGAGCGGATCCAGCACAGAATGTTTACCTTCAAAGGGCATACCTCTGTAGAGATCATGATCGCAGTGACGGATAAAGATTCCGCGTCTCCGGGAATCCAGTATGTTCCAGCCTTTGGCAATCCTCTGAAGGTCAATACCGTAAGGGGAATCCCGGTATTTCTCAATTCCTCTGTTTTTACCCTGGTTCTTCTGGTGCTGCTCTTCTCCGTATGGGCGTTTTTCAGAACCAGAAGCCGGGCAAATGCACTGTTTGCAGGAGTGTGCGTCTGTGTCCTTGGATACACCTGCTATCCCCTTTTGCATACCTATCTGGCTTTGCGGGTACAGCCCTGGTTCAGTCTGGAAATGCTGTTTTATTATCTCACATTTCCGGCCATGCTGCTTCTGGAGCATGAGATCACAGGCAGGAAATACAAATGGGTGTGGTGGCTGGTTGGCTTTACTGCTGCGGCTGGCATTGGTGCCACAGTTGCCGGGATTTTTGCAGGAGGAATGGAAACGGCAGCATTGTCCTACGGGGTGTCGGCTGTTACAGAGGTTTTGAAATGGTTTACTGCCATATGCCTGGTGGTGATCGCCTTTTTTTACACGGAAGGAACCCGCGGGCTTCCGCTGCTTGCAGGGACAGTGCTCTATGCCTCTTCTCTGGCAGCAGACCGGATCTGGCCCTTATATGATCCCATTATCGGCGGATGGTTCCCGGAATGGGGCGGTACCATTCTGGCTGGCGTGTTTGGGGTAATTTTGTGGCGGGAGCTTACAGACGGCTACCGGATGCGGCTGATCTACGAGGAGCAGTCCAGACAGATGGAGCTGCGCCTGATGATGCAAAAGGAGCACTACGAGAAATTGACTGGTGCGTTGGAGGAAGCAAGCCGGACAAGGCACGATATGCGCCAGTACATCCGTACCGCTTCCATGCTGCTGGAAGAGGAGCATTATGAACAGCTTCGGGAGTATTTCCATCAGTTTGCAAAGGAGAGCAGTGAGAAAATGCAGGCGCCTATGTGCTACTGCAAAAACATGTCCGTGGATGCCATCCTGCACTATTATGCAGGCCAGCTGGAAGATGCAGGAGTAAGCTTTCACCATTCAATTGAAGTTCCCCAAAAGATGAAGATTACAGACCTTGATATCTGCAGGATTTTCGGAAATCTTCTGGAAAATGCGGTGCGAGCGGTGAAAGCGGACAAAGAAACAGAGGAGCCCTATGTAAACTGCATCTGCAGGGTTCGTATGGGAAAGCTTCTCATTGATATTGAAAACAGCTATTCAGGGGAAGTACGAAGAAATGGGGATGTTTTTTATTCCACAAGCCACAGCGGCCAGGGAATCGGGACAGCCTCCGTCAGCAAAACGGCTGAGAAATACGGAGGCTATGCAGATTTCGAAGCATCAGAGGGCGTTTTTCGGGCCAATGTATTTATCCCTCTGGAAAACAGCGGATCATGAGAACAGATAGTTCAGGTATTCTTTCTTGATGGCGTTGGCACCGCGCTTGCGGATCTGCACCACCTCCTGGTTGTCCAGAAGAAAGCTGTCCTCAAGGGTCTTGTGGATGCGGTCCATGTTCACAAGACAGCCCCGGTAGCAGGAAAGAAAGCAGGGAAGATCCTGGATCAGCTCCTCAAATTTCTGAAAGGTAAGATAAGTGCGCAGAACCCCGGCATCCGTGTGAAGCTGGACGGCATTGTGGAAGGTATCTGCATATAATATGGTTTTTACAGGAACACGCACAGGCGTACGGTCACAGATCACTTCGATGTACCGCACGTCCTGTGCGTTTTTGATCTGGATGGTGTCAAGCACCTTCATAAGCTTGGCGGTGTCAAGGGGTTTCAGAAGGTAGTATGCCGCCTGCACGTCATAGCTGGCCACTGCGAAAGCGTCGCTGCTGGTGACAAAGATTAAGGAGCAGGAGTCGCCTGCCTCACGGATGCGCACTGCCACGTCCATGCCGTTATCCTGGTCCATGTAGATATCAAGGAAAATCAGGTCATATTTGCCGGGAGTGTAGGCCTTCCAGAAGGCAGCAGGGGAAGAAAAGCTTTGGATCTGCACCATGATCTGCCGGTCTTCATAATAGTTCTGTGCAGCCCTGCCAAGGGTGTCAAGGTCCTGCTGTACGTCATCGATAATTGCAATGTTCAATGTTATGTATCCTCCATATGAAAAGAAATGCGCTTTCGGATTCCAAATATCACCGAAAGTGTCATCTCGTCCCATGTGTATTGTTTTTTGGAAAAAAATCAGATATAGTGGTCTCAAGGTGGTGAGGTACTTAGAGACCTACATATCATACCACAAAATTCAAAAAAGTGAGGTAGAAAATATGAAAAACTGGAAAAAAGTTATGGCGATGTTATGTACTGCAGCAATGATCACAGGATTCAGCGCACCTGTATGGGCAGAAGCTGATGCAGCAGAAGAGACAGAGGCAGCTGAAGCAACTGAAATCACTGAGCTGACCATCGATATGCTGGAGGAAGCAGCATACGAAGGAACCTGGTTGACCTTTGAACCAGGCTTCGACCTCTATGTACCAAGTAACTGGAATGTTCTGGAAGTTTCCGAGGAAGACCAGGCGGACGGGGTTATGTTCCAGGCACTGGATCCGGAGTCTGAGGATGGCGTCAATCTGGCAGTAACAGCAACAGAGGTAGGAACAGAGTATGATCTGGATTCCATGGCTCAGGAGCTTGATGAGGCAGGCTATATTGATGTTGAGAAGGTTTCCATCAACGGAATCTTTGCAGTGTCCTTTGAGACAGAGTCTACTTATGGAATCGGATTCCTGGATGACACAGGAATCATGTACAACGTTCAGATCGGACCGAAGAGCGAGGAGCTTCAGCCGACCGCAGAGACTCTGTTCATCTCCCTGATCAAGAGCGAAGAGAATACCTACAAGGATGATGCACAGGCAGCAGATGAGACAGCTGACGAAGCAGCAGACGAGGAAGCTGCAAACTAAGAAAAAAGAAGGCATAGCAGAGTAAAGTAAAATGCAATGCCGCGGCTTTGAGTGATACGAGAGGGAACCATGTATAAGCTGCAAATGACCGTGAAATAAGAAAAAAGGGCTGTTATAAAATAGCCTGAAAAAGAAGGACCTGTGGATTATAAAAAGGAATCCAGGGTCTTTCTTTTGTGATGATATGAAAGTCGGCTACCTGGCGCCTATGGGCGCTCCCACAGCGGATGACTGCATTTGTAATCCAGGCTATTGCCCAGACCATATCCAAGAATTCGCTCATGCAAGCCTAGAGCGTGTTTGAAAAATCATTCCCGCAATCTGCACGCCCCACTTTGCGGTATATTTTGCCCGAATTCAGTTGCCGTAGCCCGCTACGGCGCCCTCATCCGGACAAAATCTCCCACAAATTGTGACGCACATCTTGCAGAAAGCCTTTTTCAAACACGCTCTAGAGCGTGTTTGAAAAATCATTCCTGGATGTCGTCTGGGACTTTCATAGTAAATTACTTCAGCGCTTTCTTAATCCGTGCATTCCACTTCTGTACAATCAGCGGATTCATTTTTACTTTCTTACGGTCATAGGTAATCAGTCCGTTTACTTCCTCCTCAATATCAGAGAGCTGCGTATAAATAGCAGCGGAGTAACCCTTTTTCACAGAGGGAACAATGGTATCCTCCATCAAGCGGGCGAATCCGCTGGTAAGCCCGTCGGAGGTGGCGAATTTCTTATAGCCATAGGTATTTTTGCAGGCGCTGTGTTCCGGGATACGAAGGGAATAACCTCCAAATTCCGAGAGTGCCAGTACACGCTTAGACCTGGGAATCGGAAGACCCAGGAAATAATAGTGGAGGCTGTTAATGTCACCGCAGCCCTGGTCAAACCAGCCGCTGGCGGAATCCACCAGACGGGAAGAATCCAGCTTGTGAATCATGTCTGTGACCTGTTTCGTAGAAAACTGTCCCCACCCCTCATTAAATGGAATCCATGTAACAATGGAAGGATGATTGTACAGCGCCCGGATCATGCCCCGGATATCATCCACATATTCCTGCCGTCCGTCCTCATCTGTGCGGGAGAGAAGCTTCGCATGAATGTCCTTCACTGGAATGCGCATCCAGTTCAGTAAGGTAGCAAGGTAGGTGACAAACCAGTGATGGTAGGAGGAACCGCCGTTTGGCATGTCCTGCCAGACCAGCATGCCCATGCGGTCGCAGTGGAAATACCAGCGGTCTGCCTCAATCTTGCCGTGCTTGCGCAGCATGTTAAAGCCAAGATCCTTCATGGCACGGATGTCATAGATCAATGCCTCATCGCTGGGGGCTGTGTAAAGTCCGTCCGGCCAGTAGCCCTGGTCCAGAACCCCGCTCTGGAAATAAGGCTCATGATTCAAGAAAAAGCGGGGATATCTGTCCTCTGCCATCTGAACGTCGCATTTCCTAAGGGCAAAATAGGTAAGAACCCGGTCTTCCCCATATTCAATGGAAACGGGATACAGCCAGGGCTTCTCCGGGGACCAGTGTTTCTGGTATTTGGCAGGAACAGGAATGGAAATTTCTTTCCCCGGTTTCAGGAAGGCTTCGGTGATGGGCTGCTGGCAAAGCTCATCCGTCACGCCGTCCGCATCCAGATAGACCGGCGGATAAATCCGGCAGAGAGCGGAAGCGTGGACCGATCCTTTAGCGTCTTCGCAGGAGTCAGAAGAAGTCTTATCACTATCTGGCTGTACATCATAAGAGGCATTGCCTGTGCCGTAACGATTGTCCGGGCATTCTGTGCGCATCCGGATCTTCACATGCCCATTGTCAAAATCCGGGGTGATCCGCAGATCTCTTATGTAATCCTCTGGCACAATCTCCATCCACACAGTCTGCCAGATTCCGCTCTGTGCGGTATAGAACATGCCGCCTCTTTCCAGCTGCTGTTTGCCTCTTGCGTGGTAGGAGGTGTCGCTGAAGTCGCGGACGCTGATCAGAATGGAAATAACCAGGTTCTCCCCTACAAAATCCGTAATATCCGCGGAGAATGGAAGGTAGCCGCCCTTGTGGTAGGTGACGAACTTACCGTTAATATAAACGCTGCAGATCTGGTCTACCGCTCCGAAATGAAGAAGGAGCCGCTGACACGTTGGATCAAAGCTGCCCTCTGGAAGCTGAATCACCCGGGAATACCACAGGGTTTCATCGGGAAGCAGCTGTCTGTTTACCTGGGACAAAGGTGCTTCCGGGGAAAAGGGAACCAGGATCTGTCCGTCAAATGGAAAATATTCGTTTTCATAAAACTGCCAGGGCAGGATGCGGCTGTCCGTGATCAGATAATCCCACATTCCGTTCAGGTTGATCCAGCGCCCGCGTACCATGCCGGGACGTGGATATTCCTTTAATGTCTGTCCGTCTGCCGCCTGGCTGGTCCAGACTGTATCCAGATTTTTCAAAAATAAGTCCTCCTTCAAGTTTACTGATAATATTTTATACTATCTTTCATTATACACGAATTGCGCGCTTTTGCAATTGAAAAAGAGGGTATATTATGTTAGGATAGAAAGGATTGATGGAGGGGAGAAAATGAATAATTCACAAAACAAGAACCTGCTGACAGAAGGGTCCATCTGGAAAAAACTGATGGGCTTCGCATTCCCGCTTTTTCTGGGAAACCTGTTTCAGCAGCTGTACAATACTGCAGATTCTTTGATCGTAGGAAATTTTCTGGGAAGTGATGCGCTGGCAGCAGTCAGCTCATCCGGCAGCCTTACCTTTTTGCTGGTAGGATTTTTCCAGGGAATGGCAATGGGAGCCGGCGTTATTATAGCCAGGTATTTTGGCGCAAGACAGCAAAAGGAGCTGCAAAAAGCCATCCACACTACGGTAGCCTTTGGTATTTTATGCGGAATCCTTCTGACCATATCCGGTGTTGTGCTGGCGCCGAAGATCCTGGTCCTGATGAAAACCCCGGCAGATATTTTGCCCAAATCTACCCTGTATTTCCAGGTATATGCCATGGGTTCACTGGGACTGGTTCTTTACAATAACTTTGTAGGCATTATGCAGGCGGTAGGAGACAGCCGCCATCCGCTGTATTACCTGATTTTTTCATCCCTGCTCAATGTGACCCTGGACATGGTTTTCGTTGGAGCAATGGGAATGGGCGTGGAAGGGGCTGCACTTGCAACCATCATTGCCCAGTTTGCAAGCGCACTTTTGTGCCTGTATCGTCTCATGAAGAAGAGCCCGGAGGAATATACGGTTTCTCTTAGAAAAATAAATCTGGATCCCTATATGGTGAAGCAGATCGTGTCCAACGGTCTTCCGGCTGGCGTGCAGAACTCTGTAATTGCCATTGCCAACGTTGTGGTCCAGTCCAATATCAACAGCTTCGGCAAGCTGGCAGTGGCAGGCTGCGGAGCTTATTCCAAGGTGGAGGGCTTCGGATTCCTGCCGATCACCTGTTTTTCCATGGCACTGACTACTTTTATCAGCCAGAACCTTGGAGCCAAGAAATACGACCGCGCGAAAAAGGGCGCGCGCATTGGAATCCTGTGCAGCATTTCCATGGCAGAAGTGGTTGGAATTATTGTGTATTTTGCAAGTCCGGTTCTGATTGCTGCCTTTAACAATGATCCGGGAGTGGTGGAATATGGCGTGAGAGAGGCACATGTCATTACTTTATTTTACTTTTTGCTTGCCTTTTCCCACTGTATTGCAGGCCTGATGCGAGGGGCAGGCAGGGCTACTGTGCCTATGTTTGTCATGCTTGCCTGCTGGTGTGTGATCCGTGTGACTTACATTACTGTAGCGGTAAAAATACATCCGGTGATCCAGACCGTGTTCTGGGCTTATCCGCTGACCTGGACCTTAAGCTCCATTCTGTTTCTGATCTTCTATCTGAAATCAGACTGGATCCACGGATTTGAGAAAAAAAGAGGATAAGAACAGCAATCGCGGAGTCAGCACTGGAAAGTGTTGCAGGACTTTTGAGCTGGCAGCAGGTTATAGCAGAAGGAGTAATTAGATCAGATGAACGTACTGAATATAGAACATGTAAGCAAAATTTTCGGAGATAAAAAAATATTTGATGATATTTCTTATGGAATCCATGATGGTGATAAGATTGGTATTATCGGAATCAATGGAACAGGAAAAAGTACTTTGCTTAAGATCATTGCAGGGGAAGAAGAGACCGATGAGGGACAGGTAATTACGCAGAACGGGCTTCGGATCACCTATCTGCCCCAGATGCCGGATTTTCCAAAGGGAGCCATTGTGCAGGATTATGTGGCGGACGGTAAATGGCAGAAGGACTGGAGTACCCAAAGTGAGGCAAGGAATATTCTGAACAAGCTTGGCATCACTGAGCATGACGCCCTGGTGGAGCAGCTTTCCGGCGGCCAGAAGAAAAAGGTTGCCCTTGCCCGCACCCTTGTGAATCCTTCCGATGTGCTGATCCTGGACGAGCCTACCAACCATCTGGACAATGAGATGGTGACCTGGCTGGAGGATTACCTCAACCGGTTTAAGGGCGTTGTGATCATGGTTACTCATGACCGTTATTTTCTTGATAAGGTAACCAACAAGATCCTGGAGATTAGCCATGGGAAAATTTATTCCTATGATGCCAACTATTCCGGGTTCCTGGAACTGAAGGCGCAGAGGGAAGAAATGGAGCTGGCGTCCGAGCGGAAGAGACAGAGTGTTCTTCGCATGGAGCTGGAGTGGGCCAAGCGTGGCTGCCGCGCCAGAAGCACCAAGCAGCGTGCCCGCCTGGAGCGTCTGGAAGCGTTAAAAAACGGCAAGGCACCTACCCAGGATCTGGATGTGCAGATGGATTCCGTGGAGACCCGCATGGGAAAGAAAACTGTGGAGCTTCACCATGTTTCCAAACATTATGGGGATAAGGTGATCCTGGATGATTTTGATTATATTGTGCTGAGAAACCAGCGACTTGGCATTATCGGGCCCAACGGCTGCGGCAAATCTACCCTGATCCGCATCATTGACGGAATGGTGCAGCCAGACAGCGGTGAGGTGGAGCTTGGGGAAACCATTAAGATCGGTTATTTTGCCCAGGAAGTGCCGGATATGGATGGGAACCAGAGGGTGATCGACTATATCCGTGATGTGGCGGAATTTATTCCTACAAGAGACGGACGGATCAGTGCGTCTATGATGCTGGAGAGGTTTTTGTTTGATTCTGCTATGCAGTACACGCCGGTTGCCAAGCTTTCCGGCGGGGAGAAGAGACGTCTCTATCTTCTGAAAGTGCTGATGGAGGCGCCTAACGTGCTTCTTCTGGATGAGCCAAGCAATGACCTTGATATTCCGACTCTGACCATTCTGGAGGATTATCTGTCCTCTTTTTCCGGAATTGTGATTACCGTGTCACATGATCGCTATTTCCTGGATGATGTGGTGGACCGTATTTTTGCATTTGAGGGAAATGGAAAGCTGACTCAGTATGAGGGCGGCTACACCGATTATGTGGAGGCGAAAGCTCGGAGATTTGGCGGAGATGGCAGCTCTGCCGGGGCAGCTGATAAGTCTGGTTCCGGGGCGGATGGCAACGGTGAGGAATCGAAGAAAGCCACCAAAAAGGACTGGAAGCAGGGACAGAACCGCCAGGAGAAGCTGAAATTCTCTTATAAGGAAGAACGGGAGTACGCGACCATTGATGATGATATCGCGAAATTGGAAGAGAAAATTGCCAAGCTGGAAAACGACATGATGGCAAACGCCACTAATTCCGTGAAGCTTCGGGAAATCATGGCGGACAAGGAAGCCGCAGAGCAGCAGCTGGAAGAGAAGATGGACCGCTGGGTTTATCTCAATGACTTGGCGGAGAAGATTGAGGCACAGAAAAATAATGGGTGACCGTGATCAGGCATCGGAGGTTCCGGAAGGCCAGAAGAGCAGAGAAGTTCCGGAAGGCTTTAGGAAAAACAGAAATGAACTGCTTCGGAAAATCCCGAAAATTGACAGGCTCATGGAGATGGAATCAGTAAAGGCGCAGTGTGAGCTGTATGGATACCAGATTGTGCTGGAAGCTGCGAGAAAAGCCCAGGAGCAGCTGCGGGAAACGCTGCGGACGGGTAAATATGCGGAACTAGAAGAAGTTTGCTCCGAAATTGGAAGACAAGAAAGTTCTGCTGATGTTCCGAAGAGGAATGCAAATGAATCAGAATGTTTACATGATGAAAAGCTTAAGGAACAGAATATCCAGAGTTCCAGTATGTTTGAGCGTCATCTTCTTGTAAAAATGCGGGAGATTTTGTCCCGGCAGGATCAGAAGCGGATGCAGCGTGTGATCAATGCAACGGGCGTGATTTTGCATACCAATCTTGGACGTGCACCTTTGGGAGAAAAGCTGGTGTCTGAGCTTGTGCCCCTTATGACCGGATACACCAACCTGGAAATGAACCTGGAGGATGGGAAGCGTGGCAGCAGATACGATCATTTTTCGGAAAATCTGTGCAGGCTGACAGGTGCAGAGGCATGTCTTGCAGTCAATAACAACGCGGCAGCGGTGCTTGTAATGCTGACAGCCCTGGCATCCGGTGGCGAGACTATTGTGTCTCGGGGAGAGCTTGTGGAGATCGGCGGGAAATTTCGCATCCCGGATGTGTGCTGCCAGAGCGGCACCACCCTTGTGGAAGTGGGAACCACTAACCGCACCTATCTGGAAGATTACCAGAATGCGGTGACAGAAAATACTGCCGCATTTCTCAAGGTTCACACCAGCAATTACCAGATCACAGGCTTCACCCACGAACCAACTGTGGAGGAGCTTGCGCAGGAAGCCCACAGCCACGGAATTCCCCTTCTGGTGGACCTTGGAAGCGGATGCCTTACAGATATGGCAGCCTATGGTTTGCAGTCTGAAAGACGGGTTCAGGAGCTTCGGGCAAAAGGAGCAGATCTTGTGGCTTTCAGCGGTGACAAGCTGCTGGGCGGACCCCAGGCGGGCATTCTGGCAGGCCGCAGGGATTTGATTGAGAAGATTTCGAAGCATCCTCTTATGCGTGCCCTCCGCATTGATAAATTCACCGCAGCTGCGCTGGACAGGACCGTAAGCCTGTATCTGAAAGCAGACATCCGCAAAGAAATCCCAGTATACGAGATGATGAGCCGAAGCGCTGCACAGTTGGAAACTATGGCACAGGAACTGGTCACGGAAATTGCCGGCTTTTCTGGGGAGCATATGTCTGAATCTAATTCGCGGCTGAACTCTTGGGAAAAGCCATTGCTTGATCAGACGCAAAAACGAGGATTTAATCAAGCTGCAAACAGCATCTTCATATTCGAAATTGTCCCCACAACCAACGTCACAGGCGGCGGTACCACGCCGGGGAAAACTCTGTCTGGATTTGCCCTGGGAATAAAACCCCGTGACAGCAGCATATGCGCCGAAGAAATCAGCCATCGCCTCAGAACCCTTTCCACCCCAGTAATCGGTCACATCCAGGATGACTGCGTCTATCTGGAAATGCGAACCCTCCTGCCTGGAGATTTGGAAATTTTGAAAAAAGAATTAAAAGATCTGTAGAGAAATAATGAAATATATTTTGCGGCAGAGGAGAATAAAGTCATGGATATGAAAAAAAGAAGAGATCTGCAGCTGGCTTACATTGCGGATGAAACAATTATGGAGGAGCAGCGCAGGTGCAGGAAAATCCTGCAAAAACTTCTTTGCAAATTATAACTGTACGATCATAGATGTGGCAAAAGTAAAAATAGGTGACAACTCAAGATTGGAAAAAGCAAGGCGTGACCGAAGTCACGCCAGATTTTTTAGTTATGCCAAGCCAGTCTCACGCTTGCAGAGTGGATTTCTCCAGTGAGCCAGTCGCAGTCGTTGGTGATCCAGTCCATGATGCCGAGCTGGCGGGTTTCCCAGGCAACGGTGGCTTCGTGGGCTTCCGGGGTCTCCTCTGTTTCCATGGTGGTGTCGATCTCGTCGTAGCCAAAAATATAGCCGCCTGCGCTCCAGATGCTGAAGTTGCTGTCCGGGCCGGGATCAATCTTGCCTTCTCTTGCGGCGACCAGACCGTCATGTCTTGCCTTGTATTCTTCCTCGCAGCCAGGTTTCAGTTTGGTCATGAACATTCTGTGGCGGATCAGCTCTTTGTTTTCGCGGACAACGCCGAAGTTGTGGTACATCAGGCGCATGTTTTCTCCGGGAGTGGAGATCCAGGTGAAGGTGTCTTCAATTTTTGCGGTAAGTGCCTGGATCTGGTTTTTTTTCTCTTCCGAAAATTCGTGATTTTCGTCGGTTTCGTAATATCCGAAAATCAGGGAATCACAGTTCCAGATACTGAAGTTATGTACCTTCTCCTGATCCAGAAATGCGGTAAGCTCCGGCCATATTTCGCCCAGCTTTCTGCGGTAGTCGTTCTTTTTTCCTTCTTTTAATTCCATTGCAAAGCTATGTCTTTCCATAAGAAAAATCCCTCCAATTTCATATTTTGTAACATAACTGCCGAATCTCTTTACAGTTACGCGTTTTGCACTGAAATACGCTGTAACTACAATAGCACAATTTCCGACAATAATCCACACCCTATATTGACATCTGCCGAAGACTTCTATACAATAAGAGAATTAGAGCGTGTTTGAAAAATCATTTCCGCAATCTGCACGCCCCACTTTGCGGTATATTTTGCTCGAATTCGGTTGCCGTAGCTGGCCTTTTGGCAAACCAGTTTTTGATTTGAAAGGAGAGAGTAATTTTTGGAAAAAGAAAAAAATATCCAGGAAAACAAAATGGGCGTGATGCCTGTGGCAAAGCTTCTGCTTACCATGTCCGTGCCTATGATGATTTCCATGCTGGTCCAGGCGCTTTATAACATTGTGGACAGTATGTTTGTTGCGAAACTCAGTGAAAATGCACTGACAGCAGTTTCCCTTGCTTTTCCGGTACAGAACCTGATGATCGCGGTGGGAACCGGTACAGGTGTAGGTATCAATGCCCTGGTTTCCCGTGCCCTTGGGGAAAAGAAAAATGAATATGCCAACAGCGCGGTAAACAACGGTATTTACCTTGCTATTTTCAGCTTCATCGGATTTGCCATTGTGTGCGGATTTTTCGCTCCGGCATTTTTCAGCGTGCAGACCGATGATCCCCAGATCCTGGCATACGGCGTGGATTATGTGCGGGTGATCGGAATCATGTCTTTCGGTCTGTTTATCCAGCTGTGTGCGGAGAAGCTTCTGCAGTCCACGGGAAAAACCATATATTCTATGGCAACCCAGCTGATTGGTGCTGTGATCAATATCATTTTAGACCCGATTATGATCTTTGGTCTCTTTGGATTCCCGAGAATGGAAGTAACCGGTGCGGCGCTTGCTACTGTAACCGGACAGATCATTGCAGCTGTGATCGGTGTGATCATGAACATCAAGCTGAACAAGGAACTGCATATTTCCCTTGTGAAATATAAACTGAACGGGGAAGTGATCCGTCACATTTACAGCGTTGGATTCCCGTCTATCATCATGGCTTCCGTTGGTTCGGTTATGACCTTTGGAATGAACAAGATCCTGATGGGATTTACTTCCACAGCAACTGCGGTATTCGGCGTATACTTCAAGCTGCAGAGCTTTATCTTTATGCCGGTATTTGGTCTGAACAATGGTCTGGTACCTATCGCCGCATACAACTGCGGTGCGAGAAAGCCGGATCGTATTACCAAGGCCATAAAGCTGAGCATCACCTACGGCGTGTGCATTATGCTGGCAGGATTTGCAGTATTCCAGCTTTTCCCGGGAGCGCTTCTTGGAATCTTCAGCGCATCTGAGGACATGCTGGCAATTGGTATCCCGGCCCTTCGGATCATTAGTCTCAGCTTTTTGATCGCAGGATTTTCTGTGGTGGCATCCTCTGTGTTCCAGGCACTGGGACATGGCTTCCTCAGCCTTGCCGTGTCTGTGCTCAGACAGCTGATTGTACTGCTTCCTGCAGCCTTTATCCTTGCAAAAGTGGGAGGACTTGGAGCCTGCTGGTGGGCATTCCCTATCGCGGAGGTATTCTCCGGGGCGGTTTGCTTTATTTTCATCCGCTATACATTTAAGAAAGAGATTTATCCTCTTTATGAGAATGCAGGGAAATAATTGGAATTGTGACAAAATACAAGAAAGCCTCCAGAGCGATTTTACTCTGGAGGCTTTCCTGGTATTCTGGTATATGTGTCGTATATAAATAAATCACTATGCCATATGCACCGTCACATGATATTCTTTTTTACCATCCTCAACAGGAACCACATTTCCTTCCACCTGTTTTCCATCCACTTCCAGATAAGCAACGCCTTTTTCCACATTGTTCGGGTTCTTCACATCGAAGTAGTAAGTGGCACCGCGGAAGCGGCGGGTGAGGGTGAAGTCACCGAATCCTTCCGGAATGCACGGATCAATGGAGAGTCCGTCATAGGTTGGCTGTACGCCAAGGATTGCCTGAGAGAGATTGACAAAGGTCCAGGCTGCTGTTCCTGTGAGCCAGCTGTTTTTTGCTTCGCCGTGGCGGGCCGCATCCCGTCCGGCGATCATCTGGGAATAAACGTAAGGCTCAGTACGGTGGATCTCACTGATGTTTTCAATATAGGATGGACAGGTCTTTTTGTAAATTTCAAAAGCACGGTTTCCTCTGCCGATCACAGTTTCCGCAATGGAGATCCATGGATTGTTGTGACAGAAGATACCTGCGTTTTCCTTGTATCCCGGCGGGTAGGAGGAAATCTCCCCAAGGTTCAGGTAATATCTGGTATAAGCAGGCTGGTGAAGCATAATGCCGTACTTGGTATCCAGACGCTCTTTCACAGAATCCAGTGCTTTCTTGGCAAGGCCTTCCTTCACGCCGATTCCGGCAATAATGCAGAAGCCCTGAGGCTCAATGAAAATCTGTCCCTCTTCGCATTCATGGGAGCCAACCTTCTGGGAGGCAGCATCATAAGCACGAAGGAACCATTCTCCGTCCCAGCCAGCGTCCAGAACGGCCTGGTACATTTCATCCACAGCCTTCTGCGCGATTTCTGCCTCTTTTTCCTTCCCAACACGTCTGCAGATTTCCGCAAACTCATTTCCATATTTCACGTACATACCTGCAATAAACACAGACTCTGCAACTGGTCCCTCGGAAGGCCCGGTAGTCTGGAAGGACTCTCCAGGCTCATTGGAGAAGCAGTTCAAGTTCAGGCAGTCGTTCCAGTCTGCCCGTCCGATCAGCGGAAGCTTGTGCGGTCCAAGATGGGTGCGGCTGTACTCGAAGGAACGGCGCAGATGCTCAAACAGGGTTGCTGCTTTTTCCATATGACAGTCAAAGGCAACCATCTCGTCAAAGATCGCGTAGTCTCCAGTCTCCTTTAAGTAAGCTGCCACCGCTGCGATCAGCCACAGCGGGTCATCGTTAAATCCGCTTCCAATATCCAGGTTGCCCTGCTTGGTAAGAGGCTGATATTGATGGTAAGCACTTCCGTCCTCAAACTGGGTGGCAGCGATGTCAAGGATTCGTTCCCTTGCACGCTCCGGGATCAGGTGCACGAAGCCAAGAAGATCCTGGCAGGAATCACGGAATCCCATGCCGCGTCCGGTTCCGGATTCGTAGTAGGAAGCGGAGCGGGACATGTTAAAGGTAACCATACACTGGTACTGGTTCCAGATATTTGCCATACGGTTTACATGAGGATCCTGGCTCTCTACGTGATAGCGGGAGAGAAGCTCATCCCAGTATGCATTCAGCTGGGCAAAGGCGGCATCCACCTGCTGGGAAGCGGCGAATTTCTCCATAATCTTCTTAGCCGGATCCTTCTTGATCACATTTGGTGCTTCCCATTTGTCATCCTTGGGATTCTCGCAGTAGCCAAGAAGGAACACAAATTCTTTCTCCTCGCCCGGTGCCAGGGTAACGTTGATCTGCTGGCTGGCAATTGGGTACCATCCGCTGGCAATGGAGTTGCGGCTCTTTCCTTCCTCCACAGCAATCGGATTATTGTTTCCGCGGCCAAGTCCCAGGAAATCATCACGGCTGGTATCAAAGCCATCCACCGGGGCATTTACTGTGAAAAAGCTGTAGTGGTTGCGGCGCTCTCTGTACTCGGTCTTATGGTAAATGGTGCTGCCGATGATCTCCACCTCGCCGGTGCTTAAGTTTCGCTGGTAGTTGGTCATATCGTCCACTGCGTTCCAAAGACAGAACTCCACATAGGAAAAAAGGGAAACTTCTTTCACAGCGTCTGAGTTATTTTTCAGGGTAAGCTTGTTGATCTCGCATGGAGTGTCAACGGGAACAAAAGCCAGCAGATCTGCTGCCAGCCCGTTCTTTTCCCCGTGGAAGCGGCTGTAGCCAAGACCGTGGCGGCACTCATAGGCATCCAGAGACGTGCGGGTAGGCATTGCCCCCGGGTTCCAGATAGAGTCACCGTCCTTGATGTAGTAATATTTTCCGTTGGAATCCACCGGAATGTTGTTGTAGCGGTAGCGGGTGATGCGAAGGAGCTTGGCGTCCTTATAAAAGCTGTAACCGCCGCAGGTGTTGGAGATCAGGGAAAAGAAATCCTGAGAGCCAAGGTAATTGATCCAGGGCAGCGGAGTGTCCGGGGTAGTAATGACATATTCTTTATTCACATCATCGAAATGTCCGAAATTCATGAAGTAATCCTCCTTAAAAAGTTCTGTTCTTGTCTATTTGACCGTATGTTAAATTACAGATCGCAAAAATGATTCGTTTATTTATGGTATAACGCCAATTGGAATTGTGAGATAATTAACATACGAAAACGAATAAGTTCTGGCAAAAAGAAGTAATAGTAAAGAATAATGGTCTACATTTGCCCTAAGTATAATAGATAGACTGACGAAAAGCAACTGAAAAATTACAGTAAAAATTAAATCTATTATATATGACAAATCAGAGATTTAAAGCACGAAAATTTTCGCGAAAACTTTTCGGAAACTTTCACGGTTCCAGATGAAAATGTAAAAAACACAAGAGATGAAATTGTGCAATAGGTAGAATGTGGTTAAAACGCACAAAAAAACGAGAAAAGCACTTGATTTTTTGTGCATATGGGGATACTATAAAGCCACGAAAACGATTTAGAGATGACAGGAAAGAAAAAGGGTTGCTGTGAATAAGAGGAACAGTAACAGACCGGAAAGAGTGAGGCAGGCTTATGGTTTCCATGAAAGAAATCGCAAAGAAGTGCAATGTCTCAGTCGCCACTGTCAGTAAAGCATTAAATGGTTACTCCGACATCGGAGAAGAAACAAGAAACTACATATTGAAAACGGCTTCGGAGATGGGGTATCTCCCCAACTCATCGGCAAGAGCCCTGAAGACGAAGCGGACCTTTAATCTGGGCGTCCTGTTTGTGGACGAAGCCAGAAGCGGTCTCACACATGACTATTTCAATCACGTCCTGGAAAGCTTCAAAAGCACTGCAGAAGCGAAAGGCTATGACATTACGTTTACCAGCGGAAATGTTTCCGGCAAAAGGATGACGTACCTGGAGCACTGCAGATACCGGGGAGTGGACGGCGTGGTAATGGCCTGTGTGGATTTTACCGCAGATGAGGTTCAGGAGCTTCTGCTTTCGGACATTCCGGCAGTGACCATCGATCATATCTGTGATGGAAGGATCTCGGTAGTATCCAACAACATCCAGGGAATGGAAGATCTTGTTACTTATATTTATAAGAAGGGACACCGCAAGATCGCTTACATCCACGGAGATGACACATCGGTTACCAAGAACCGGCTTGGAAGCTTTTACCGTACCCTGCAGCGGCTGGGAATCGAAGAACCGGATGAATATGTAAGGCCATCTTTTTACAGAGATGCGGACCTGGCAGGAGAGAGAACTGGCGAATTACTGGATCTGAAGGATCCGCCCACCTGTATTCTCTATCCTGATGATTACGCAGCATTAGGAGGGATAAACGAGATACGGGAGAGAGGGCTTCGGATACCGGAGGACATTTCGGTAGCCGGCTATGATGGAATCAATATTGCCCAGGTTCTTGAGCCAAGGCTTACCACCCTTTGCCAGGATACTGCAGCAATCGGCAGGATCGCAGCAGAAAGGCTGATTGAGCTGATCGAGCACCCCAAGACCACCGTAATTGAGAAGTACACAGTAGACGGAACACTTTTCAAAGGAGCATCTGTGAAAACCGTGTATCCGCCCAGGGGATTCAAGTAGCAATCAAAAAAGGAAAAGATATCATATTAAAGGAGGAAGTAACATGAAGAAAAAAATGGTGAGCGTATTATTAACAGCTTCTATGCTGACAGGAATGACAATGTTTGCAGTTCCGGTTACGGCAGAAGATGCAGCGCCGGAGAACGAAGTTACCGGAGACGCTTCCGCAGATGATTCCTTTGTTGTATGGGGCTGGAATGACGATATCAAGAAGATTCTTGACGGACCATTTAAAGAAGCCTATCCAGATGATTACGAAAGAATCGTATTCGTAAACACAGGCGGATCTGATTACTATCAGGGCAAGCTGGATCCTGTACTGGATGATCCTTCCAATGAATTATATCCGGATATGATGGGCCTGGAAGTTGACTACGTTCAGAAATATGTAAACAGTGACTGGGTTCAGAATGTAGCAGACCTTGGCATTACCGCTGACGATTATGCAAACAGCTATCAGTACAACCTGGATCTTGGCTCTGATATGGACGGCAATGTAAGAGCACTGTTCTGGCAGGCAACTCCTGGATGCTATGCGATCCGTGCAGATCTGGCTGAGAAATATCTTGGAACAACCGATCCTGCAGAGCTTGCTGAGAAGTTCAAAGACCTGGATACCATCGTTGAGACCGCAAGAGAAGTAAACGAGGCTTCCAGCGGCAAGTGCAAACTGTTTTCCGTTTATGATGAGATCAAACGAAGCCTGACCGGTTCCAGAACCCAGGGCTTCTATGATGAGAACGATAAGATCACAATTGATGACAATATTAAGACCTACATGGAAACAGCCAAGACTCTTTATGACGAAGACCTTACCTTCAATACCGATCAGTGGAGCGCTGACTGGAGTGCAAATATGAGCGGTGACGGCGAAGAATCCAATGCAGCAGTTGCTTATATGGGATGCCCGTGGTTCGTATACTGGAGTCTGACCGATTCATGGAAAGACAACACCATCCTTGTTCCTACCCAGACAAAATGCTACTGGGGCGGCACAGGCCTTGCAGCTACAACAGATTGTGCAGATACCGAGCTTGCAGCGAAGATTATGAAATTCTTTACCTGCGATGAGGACGGCATGGTTGCAATCAACACTCTGAACTCTGACTATGTAAACAATACAGAAGCAGTCAGCAAGATCATCGACGCTGGCACATCCGCAGACGGCAATGGATATCTGTATCCGGATGCTGGACAGAACTTCATGGAGTTCTTCCTTCCATTAGCAGATGGACTTGACGCTTCCATGGTAACAGCAGAAGATCAGCAGATTCTTTCCCTTATGGATACCCAGACCAAGGCTTACGCAACAGGAGAGAAAGACCTTGACACTGCAATCGCAGATCTGACCGCTTCTATCCACGATACATTCTCTTACCTGAGCGCAGAATAAATCAAACGTAAGGGCTTGTAAAAGTAAAAAATAAGTAGTAGTGAGTGTGCTGCTTCTTCCCAAAAAGAAGGAGCAGCACATTCTTCTATCTGTATGAGTTGCCGGTGGCTGCTTTGGTTTCAGAAGCAGAATGACTGCCAGTGACAGGGAAGCCAAAAAGTGGGTTCCCCTTAGTGTCAGGCGTTCTGCCCTGCCAGGGCGCATCAGGTTCAGACAGGAGGCTGTTATGAATAAGAAAAAGAAGAAAAAAATCAGTTATGGAAGGTATGGCTACTTTTTTATCGCACCGTTTTTTATTACCTATCTGGTTTTCCAGTTATGGCCGCTGATCAATACATTTTATTACAGCACGCTGACGTATTACAAGCGGAATGGACGTGAGTTCGTGGACTTTGCGGGAATCAAGAATTTTCTCAATATCCTTGGCATGACAGCTGGTGAGAGAGGGTACGTGCTCAGTTATCTGAAAAATACCCTGATCATGTGGGGCTTTAACTTTGTTCCACAGATCCTGGTTTCCCTTCTTCTGGCTGTGTGGCTTACCGATGAGAAGGTGAAGGTAAAGGGAACGGGAGCCATGAAGGTCATTGTGTATCTTCCAAGCGTTATCACCGCAGCATCTGTTTCCGTACTGTTTAAATCCCTGTTTTCCCAGTATGGACCCATTACCCAGACCTTGAAAGACTGGGGAATCCTCAGCAGCAATTTCGATTTCATGTCCAGTGTGGCTGGAAGCCGCGGGCTGATTTCCGGCATTTTGTGGTGGATGTGGTTTGGAAATACCACATTGCTTCTGATTTCTGGTGTTCTTGGCATTGACCCGGGACTTTTCGAGGCGGCAGATATTGACGGGGCAACAGGATGGAAAAAGTTCCGCTACATTACCCTGCCTCTTTTGAAGCCGATCATGCTGTATACTCTGGTGACTTCCGCGATTGGCGGTCTGCAGATGTATGATATTCCGGCGCTGTTCAATGTTCCGGAGACCGGACTTGTGGGTCTGCCGGATGACAAGACCACTACTATGGCCATGTATATTATGCGTCTGTATAACAGCGATGTTGGAAAGGCAGCAGCCGTTTCCGTTGTACTGTTTGTGATCACGTTGATCGTCAGCCTGATTCTGTTTGCCACTATGGGAGACAGTGAAGACAGGCGGATGAAGAGAGAGCAGCGGCAGCGCAGAAAGGCAGGTGGAAGATCATGAGTAAAGCAAAGGACAGCTACAGCAAAAGTCTGCTGCATCAGAGAATCTTTCGTATGGTGATCTGCATTTTCTTCTGTCTGATTGCACTTTTGCCCTTTGTACTTCTGGTGATGAATGCTACAAGGGATTCGGAATCCATTAAGGCGGGTGTTTCCCTGATTCCGTCCACCCATCTGATCGAGAACTGGAAAAACCTGATGATCAAGCAGAATGGTATGCAGATTACCCTGCAGAAGGCGATTTTGAACTCTGCAACCATTACCATTCCGGGTACTTTCCTGGCGGTTTATTTTTCCGCGCTGACGGCGTATGGCATTCATGTTTATGATTTTAAGTTTAAGAAATTTGCATGGGCGTTTATTATGGCGGTTATGATGGTGCCAAGCCAGATTTCCATTATCGGTTTTTACCGGTTTATGCTGGATCTGAAGCTGATCGATACCTACATTCCGCTGATCATTCCCACCATTGCGGCGCCTACGGTTGTGTTCTTTATGAAGCAGTATATGGAGAGCACATTGTCCCTGGAAATGATCGAGGCGGCGAGAATTGACGGCTCCAAGGAGTGGCATACTTTTAACCGGATCATTCTGCCGATTATGAAGCCGGCGGTTGCTACACAGGCGATCTTCCAGTTTATTGCACAGTGGAACAACCTGTTTACACCGACCATCCTGTTAACTACAGATTCCAAGAAGACGCTTCCTATGTTCGTGCAGCTGTTAAGCTCTAACCAGTTCCGTACGGATTACGGTGTGGTTTATGTGGGACTTTTTGTTACCATTATCCCGCTGGTTGTGGTTTACCTGGTGCTTTCCAAGTATATTGTGGCTGGTGTGGCACTTGGAGGCGTGAAGGGATGATAGAAAAATTTACCGGGATTCGGGCAAGCTTTACAAGTGAAGAGAAGAAATGAAAGTTATGGCCGGGAGAGCGATCTTCCGGTCATTTTTTAACAAGAAAATTTAGCCAATCTGAAATTTGTTGTGGTTTCGTGAATTTTCCAGGTGGCAAATGGGGAGTTTTATGGTACAATAGGGAACAGTGAGCCAGCGCATAGACGAAGAGGAAAAGAGGGAAGAAAGCGCTGGTAAAAAAATGGAAGAGGTATTATTTTATGGGGTATCAGGAAACAATTACATTTATTCTGGAAATGATCGGCACTGTTGCCTTTGCCGCGTCAGGGGCGTTGGTGGGATCAGAGCAGAAGATGGACATTTTCGGGGTGACGGTGCTGGGAGTGATCACCGCTGTTGGCGGAGGAATGATCCGTGACGTAACCCTTGGAATCATCCCGCCAGGTGTGTTCCAGAAGCCGGTCTATGCGGCTGTGGCAGTGCTCACATCTGTGCTGGTGTTTTTCCTTCTTTATTTCAAGAGGGAGCTGCTGGAGGGGAATGTAACCTATGACAAGGTGATGCTGGTGATGGACTCTGTGGGACTTGGTATTTTTACCGTAGTGGGCGTCAACACCGGAATCCGTCAGGGCTTTGCAGACAACATCTTCCTTCTGGTGTTTGTGGGAACCATCACCGGCGTAGGCGGCGGCCTGCTCCGCGACATGATGGCAGAAGTCCCGCCCTACATTTTCGTGAAGCATATTTATGCCTGCGCCTCCATCGTGGGAGCCATCGTGTGCGTCTACACCTACCGCCTTTTCGGCGTAGTCGCCTCCCTGATCTTCGGCTCCGCCGCCGTAATCCTCATGCGCTACCTGGCCGCCCACTACAGATGGAATTTACCGAAGCTGAAATAACTGTCAACTGAACAAAAAGGAGTTTTTATGATACGAGCAGAGAATTTATCCTACTCTTTTCCGCATAAAGAGTTATATAACAAGATATCCTTCACCCTGGAGGATGATGTGCATTGTGCGTTTATTGGGACCAACGGGACTGGGAAAAGTACGCTGGTGAATATGATCCTTCACCCGGAAGATTACTTATATGATGGCAAGCTGATCATCGATGTTCCGGGGCAGATCGGGTATGTGAGCCAGTTCTACGCCATAGACGAAGAAAAAGAAGTAACCGTATTCGACTACCTCAGTGAAGAGTTTGTCCGCCTGCAAAATAAGATCAACCAGATCTGTGAGGATATGGGCACTACAGACCGCTTAGAAGAGCTGATGGAAGAGTATCAGACCACCCTGGATGAATTTAACGCCATCGACGGCGATTTCTACGAAAGCAACATCCGCAAGCAGCTGAAGGTTGCCGGGCTTGCAGGCTATGAGGACCAGCTTCTCTCCAGTCTTTCCGGCGGTGAATTCAAGCTGGTGCAGGCCATCCGCGAAATGATGATCAGCCCTAAATTCATCATCATGGACGAACCCGACGTGTTCCTGGATTTCCAGCACCTGAACGCCCTTCGGAACCTGATCAATTCCCACAAGGGCACCCTCCTTGTGATCACCCACAACCGCTACCTGCTCAACCACTGCTTCAACAAGATCCTCCATCTGGAAAACACGGAGATCCAGGAATTTGACGGCAATTACGTGGATTACAATTTTGCCCTTCTCCAGATGAAGATCGAGCAGCAGGAACTTGCCGCCTCCGACTTAGAAGAAATCGAGCGAAATCGCAGGATCGTGGAACGCCTCAGAAACAGCGCCACAGCCATTGACAGCGCCACCCGCGGAAGAAGCCTTCACGCCAGGGTTTCCCTTCTGGAGCGTTTGGAAGCGCGCAAAACCAAGTCCCCCTTTGTGGACATCAAACAGCCGGACATCCAGCTTCACACCGAAGGTCCGCTGGAAGACCAGACCGTGCTGAATGCAGAAGACTACAGCGTAGCCTTTGACCGCCAGATTATGGAGCATGTATCCTTCTCCATTCAGGCAGGAGAGAAGGTAGCTATTGTAGGCCCCAACGGCACCGGAAAAACCACCCTTCTTCGTGATATCATCCGCGGAGAAAATCCTGCCATCCATTTAGGCGAGAATGTAAAAACAGCCTATCTTTCCCAGATGCACGGCGAAGTTTTCGATGAGAAAGCCACCGTCCTAAAGAACTTCGAGGATGCAGGCTTTGACACCGACGCCCAGGTCATCGGCTACCTGAAAACCTACGGCTTTGAGGAAGAACTGATCTACAGCCCGGTAGGAAACCTGTCCGGCGGCGAGAAAAATCTCCTCCAGCTTGCGAAGATTTCCAGAACAGATGCCAATTTTCTCCTTCTGGACGAGCCAACCAGCCATCTGGACACCTATTCCCAGCTTGCCCTTGAGGATGCCATAGAGAAATACAATGGAACCGTCCTCATGGTTTCCCACGATTTCTACACCGTAGCCAACTGCATGGATTACGTTCTTCTCACAGAAGACAAAGGCCTTCGCAAGGTTAGCATGCGCAAATTCCGCAAGATGATCTATGCCGACCACTTCGACAAGGATTACCTGGAATACGAGCAGAAGAAAAAAGACCTGGAAAACCGCATTGCCTTTGCCCTCCAGGCCGGCAAGTACGAGGATGCCAAGAAGCTTTGCGATAATCTGGAGCAGCTTCTTTTGGACAACGGTGGAAAAAATAAATAAAGCAGGCTTTTGTCAAACGCAATAAGTCAATAAAAAAGAACCTTCGGATTTTGATTTCCGAAAGTTCTTTTTTTGATGGCTCAGGCTTCTGCGTCAGTATCCTGCAGTGCCAGATATCCTTCCTCGCCGGTTCTGATCTTGACAACGTTTTCAATGTCATAGACGAAGACTTTTCCATCACCGATCTGACCGGTATGAAGAACTCTCTTGGCTGTCTCGATGACTTTCTGTACCGGAACAAGGCTGACTACGATTTCAATCTTAACCTTTGGAAGAAGGTTCATATCCATCTCAACGCCACGGTAGAAAGCAGGAGCACCTTTCTGTACACCGCATCCGAGAACGTTTGTGATGGTAATACCGGTAACACCGATTTCATTCATGGCCTGCATAAACTCCTCAAGCTTGTTCTGACGGGTAATGATCACAACCTTTGTCAGTTTGTGAACGCCGTCCTTCGGAAGCTCCGGAACGAACTCAGCAGGAGCAGAAGGTCTGGCAACCGTAGTAAATTCTCTGGAAGTTCCCATAGGAGTCGGAACGGAACCAACTGCATCGCGGATTGCGAATCCGTCATAAGCACTGGCAAGACCGTGCTCTTTGATATCAAGACCCTGGATCTCTTCTTCAGCAGATACACGAAGTCCCATAGTATGCTTGATTACCTGGAAAATAATAGTCATAGTTACTGCAACCCATGCGATTGTGATCAGCATGCCTGCAAGCTGTACGCCAAAGCCGTGGAAACCGCCGCCAACCAAAAGACCTTTCCATTCTGTACCGGCTCCGTCTGAGAAAAGACCAACTGCAAGTGTACCAAAAGCACCGTTTAAACCATGAACGCCAACTGCACCAACAGGATCATCAACCTTGAGAACCTTGTCAATAAATTCAATACCAAATACAACAATGAAACCAGATGCAATACCGATGATTGCTGCAGATGTAGGAGATACTGTGTCGCAGCCTGCGGTGATTGCAACAAGACCTGCAAGAGAACCGTTCAGGGACATGGAAACATCCGGTTTTTTGTAGCGGACCCATGTGATCAGCATAACGGTTACAGTGGCAACTGCAGCAGCAAGGTTGGTAGTTACAAAGATTTTACCTGCACTGACAATTGCATCTCCTTCCATGGAAACTGTGGAGGCACCGTTAAAGCCGAACCAGCAGAACCAGAGGATAAATACGCCAAGTGCACCAACTGTCAGGTTATGACCCGGGATAGCTCTTGATTTTCCATCCTTTGAATATTTACCGATACGAGGTCCAAGGATAATTGCACCGATAAATGCGGCAACACCGCCTACCATATGAACTGCACAGGAACCGGCGAAATCGTGGAAGCCCATCTGGCTGATGAAGCCGCCGCCCCAGATCCAGTGACCGGAGATCGGGTAAACCACAAGGCTGATCATAAGACTGTATACACAGTAAGAAGAGAATTTTGTACGCTCAGCCATGGCACCGGAAACGATAGTAGCAGAGGTTGCACAGAAGACAGTCTGGAAAATCAAAAATGCCCAGAACGGAACGCCGTCAGGAAGCATTGCACTTCCGTAATTTGCCTCGGAGGCAATTCCGCCGATTCTTCCGAAGAAGCCATTTCCTGCTCCAAACATAATACCGAAACCAACCAGCCAGAATGCCGGAGTACCGATACAGAAGTCCATCAGGTTTTTCATGATAATGTTACCTGCGTTTTTTGCTCTGGTGAAACCGGTTTCAACCATTGCGAAGCCTGCCTGCATGAAGAAGACAAGCGCGGCGCCAACAAGCACCCAGATTGTGTTTACTGCTGAATAATCCATAATAATTTCCTCCCTCATCTTGTACCTGCACCGGATAAGCAGGAGCAGATACATATTTAATATCAAAAAGACGCGAAAGAGAAAACATTTGTTTTCCTTTCGCGCCTTTACGAACCTTTTATATTTTTTCAGTATGTATGTAAAACAGGGGATATCCGTATCGTGTGATTAATGGATGAGGAAATCGATAATGAATTATGAAGTAGAGTTTCATAATAGATATCCCCTGGTTTTACCTTAGAAAGTCCCGGGTAGCAGCTGTGAATGAGCCATGCTTGCATGAGCGAGTTCACAGATATTAGACGGGCAAGAAGGTATGAGTAAGAAGGGCGATAGCCCGGATTACGAATACCTTCGACAGCTGTGGGAGCGCTGTAAGCGCGGAACAGCTGACTTTCGTTCATGAAGATGTCGCTGTAAAGCGACATTTCCATTAGATATAGAACAACAGTTTTCCATAAGTAGGATATGGAAGCAGATCATCCGGAATAAGAGTCTCAGCCTCATCGGCAGACTTTCTAAGCTCCTCCATGTCCGCAAGAACCTCAGTCTGATACAGCTTGGCATTCTCAAGCACATCCTCAGCAGCTTTTGCCTTGGCAGTATCTGCTTTGAGCTTCTCAAGTCCCTTTGTCATAGCATCGGAAAGCTGGGACAGCTTGGTAATAAGAGTTGTCTCGCTTTCGCAGGAAATACCGGGAACAACAGAAGCCTTCAGGCTTGCTGTGCTTGCAATTTCCTCCACATAAGACATAACAGACGGAAGGAGATCCTTCTGCACCATCTCAACCATTGTGTTGGACTCAATGTTGATGGTCTTGGAGTAGTTCTCAAGCCAGATATCATAACGGGAATGAATCTCTTCGCTTGTGAAAATGCTGTGCTTGGTAAACAGTTCGATATTTTTATCGGCAATCCACATGGGCATAGCATCCGGAGTTGATTTCAAGTTGTAAAGGCCACGTTTTGCTGCCTCCTCAATCCATTCATCTGTATAGCCGTTGCCGTTGAAGATGACACGTTTATGCTTCTTGATGGCTCTCTTGATCAGCTCATGAACTGCATGCTCCATATCCTCCGGGGCTACATCTGCAAGCTCTTTTGCAAACTGATCCAGCGCCTCTGCAACTGCAGTATTTAATACGATATTCGGGTTGGCAACAGAAGCTGCGGAACCAAGCATACGGAACTCGAATTTATTTCCGGTGAATGCAAAGGGTGAAGTACGGTTACGGTCTGTGTTGTCTTTTACGAAATGAGGCAGAACCGTTGCGCCGATATCCATCTGAACAGCACCGTGAGAAGTAAAGTAGGTATCGTTTTCAATGGATTTCAGAACCTCTGTAAGCTCATCGCCAAGGAAAACAGATACAACTGCAGGCGGAGCCTCGTTTGCTCCAAGTCTGTGATCATTTCCGGCACTTGCAACGGAAATACGAAGCAGATCTGCATATTCATCAACAGCTTTGATAACAGCCATCAAAAAAACAAGGAACTGAATGTTCTCAGCCGGAGTTTTTCCAGGATCCAGAAGGTTTACGCCGTCATCTGTGATCATGGACCAGTTGTTGTGCTTACCACTTCCGTTGATTCCCTCAAATGGTTTCTCATGAAGGAGGCAAACAAGATCATGCTTGTCAGCAACCTTTTTCATAACCTCCATGGTCAGCTGATTGTGGTCAACTGCAACATTTGTGGTATCGAATACAGGAGCAAGCTCATGCTGTGCAGGAGCAACCTCGTTGTGTTTTGTTTTTGCCGGAATACCAAGCTTCCACAGCTCAACATCAAGATCATGCATATAAGCTGCAACCTTCGGCTTCAGGGTTCCGAAGTAATGATCCTCCATTTCCTGTCCTTTCGGAGCCGGAGCACCAAGTAAGGTACGTCCGCAGAATACAAGGTCTTTTCTTTCTTTATAAAGCTCCTTTGGAACCAGGAAGTATTCCTGCTCAGGTCCTACAGTTGTGGAAACATGCTTGATTCCTTTATTTCCGAGGATGTGAAGCATATTCACAGCTGCTTTATTTAAGGTATCCATAGAGCGAAGGAGAGGAGTCTTTTTGTCAAGTGCCTCACCGCTGTAAGAGCAGAACGCTGTTGGAATGTAAAGAGTTCCATCCTTAATAAATGCCGGGGAAGTAGGATCCCATGCTGTATAGCCTCTTGCCTCAAAGGTAGCACGAAGACCACCGGACGGGAAGCTGGAAGCATCCGGCTCACCCTTTACAAGCTCTTTACCGGAGAAATCCATGATGACCTGTCCATCACCTGTTG
>OLOI01000761.1_pt1 | contig 30761 bp, 32 predicted proteins | sample 1672131 | NCBI WGS metagenome assembly OLOI01 (sample SAMEA3136651, study PRJEB25190) | human gut metagenome
GGAAAGAGAACTTTTGGATATGATGAACCAATAATTTATAAGCGTGTATAATCAATGGATGAAAAATAGCATGGCTGCAGAAGCAGCCTGATATTTTTCAAGGTACTTAGGTTCTACTGTTTACGAATAGAATACGCAAGGGCTTTTGTTTATACTCAATATTGAGAACAAATTGGGTACAAGGATATCAGCAGATTTATAGAAGGTTAATGCATAACAACAGCAGAATCAGAAAGACAATATTTGCAATGGTGAACATCATAAAGTATTTACCACGTAGTGTCGTCTTTTCCTTAGCAATATATTTAAAGCTGATTAAGCTGGCCATGGAGGCTATTAATGTTCCAAGTCCGCCAATATTTGTTCCGATAATGAGTGCAGAATAGTTCTTTGTAAATCCGGATAAAAGAATGGCAGCGGGAACGTTGCTTATTATCTGGCTGGAAAGGATGGCTGTTAAGGTTTCATGTCCATCTATGATGCTGATCAAAAAATGATTAAACTGCGGAATACATTTCAAATTTCCAATAAAAATGAACAAAGCGGTAAATGTCAGTAGAAGAGAGTAATCTACTTTTTTAAATAAATGCCAATTCTTGAAGAAGATATAACCAATCACCAGGATGAATGAAATTCTGTAATCTATGATATGTGCTACAACCAAAAGGCAAATTAAAAATAAAATTAGATATCCAATGAGGGATATTTGGTTCGGAGCTTTTGTTTTGTGTATGCTAAATAATTCACTTATATGATTCTCGGTGGTAGAGCCAGGTTCTCTATGCGCAGCAATCTGTATCCACACAAGAAGCAGCACCAAGGCTGCAATAGAATAAGGCAGCATGAGTCGGATGAGTGCTAATGCAGACATATTGGCTCTGGCATATAAATAAAGATTTTGGGGATTTCCGATGGGAGTCAGCATACTGCCGAGATTTGCGGCAATTGTCTGCATAACAACCGTTCTTAAAATCCAGTAATTCTTTTGCTTTTCTGACATTTTTTTTAGAATGATGATTGCAAGGGGCACAAAAGTAATTAATGCGACATCATTTGTGATAATCATTGAAAAGAAAAAACATAACAAAACAAGCAATACGATGATAGATTTGATGCTGTTGGCTCTGGACAATATTTTTTCGGCAAGATAATCAAATAATCCAATTTCACTCAGGCCTGCGACAATTGACATTAAACAAAACAGAAGACTAAGTGTCCGAAAATCAATATAGGACAAATACTTGCCGCTTGGATGTACAATAAACATAGATAAAATTGCCAGAATGGCAGAAATAGATAAGACAGTTTCCTTTTGAAAAAAAGTTAATATTTTTCGCAGCATATGCTTCAATCCTTTACAGTAAAATAATCAAAGCAAGTATATCATAAAATAAATAGAAAAACAAATAAAGGAGAAATGTGTAATGGAAATTAAGATTCTTGATATGATACAAAACCTGCATACAACAGTCGGCGATCATTTTTTTGTAGGCATCACAAAGCTGGGAGATGCGGGAATTATATGGATTTTTTTAACAATCTTATTACTTATACTGCCAAAAATGAGAAAATATGGGCTGGCCATGTTAGTCGGGCTTTGCATTGATGTGATTGTATGTAATGGCCTCTTGAAAAATCTTGTGGCTCGCACAAGGCCCTGTGATGTGAACACGGCCATACAGCTTTTGATTTCACATCCGACGGACTATTCATTTCCTTCCGGGCATACAGCAGCTTCTTTTACTGCTGTGGCAGCGCTATATTTTTCAGGAGATAAAAAAATTTGGAAGGCTGCGATAGTACTTGGAATTTTGATTGCCTTTTCAAGAATGTATTTGTATGTGCATTATCCGACAGATATTCTTGGCGGAGCTTTGATTGGAATTTTTTCAGGATTTGTCGGAGCCAAAATAGTTTGTTATATAATGAAAAAAAGGAAAATGAAGCAGATTATTTGATTTTGCTGTATCTTTAATATGAATATGATAAAATAGCGGTAAAAGGAGTTTACCATGAAAAAGAAACGTCATCATATTTTGAAAAACATCTTGATAATGGCGGCGGTTTTTCTGGTTGCATCTGGCAGCAGCATTATTTTGCAAAAAACAGGTGTGTATGAACATATTACCGCTATTTTTATTTTTGCAGTGTTTCTGACATCTATTTTAACCGATGGCTATATTTACGGCATCGTATCGGCGCTTGTGGGAACACTGGCTGTCAACTATGCGTATACTTATCCCTTTTATGCCCTGGATTTCAGATTTCAGAGCAACATGATTTCTGCAGTTGTCATGATGGCGATTGCTGTATTGACAGCCATGCTGACAACACAGGTCAAAACGCATGAAGCAATCAAAGCAGAGAGTGAAAAGGAACGTATGCGTGCCAATCTCCTGCGAGCGGTATCCCATGATATACGGACACCCCTGACAACCATTTATGGGGCCAGTACCACCTTGCTGGAAAGCGGAGAAAATTATACAAAAGAGCAGCGGATAAAGATCCTGAAGGGGATCCAAGAAGATTCAGATTGGCTGATGCGCATGGTGGAAAATCTTCTCTCCATTACACGCATTGATGAAGGAAAGATCAAGATTATCAAGACCCCTACCGTTCTTGATGAACTGATTGATTCTGTTATGGTCAAGTTTCACAAGCGTTACCCGCAGCAGGAAGTTTATCTGGACTTGCCGGAGGATATTATTATCATCCCAATGGATGCCATTTTGATCGAACAGGTAATTTTTAATCTGCTTGAGAATGCAGTTCTGCATGCAGATGGGATGACGGAACTGATTTTGAAAGTATTTGTGCTGGGCCAACAGGTTGTCTTTGAAGTCAGTGACGACGGATGCGGTATAGAAAAAGATCGTCTCAACGGTATATTTAACGGCAGCTACCATTTATTTGAAGATAAAGCTTCTTCCGCTGACAGCCAAAAACACAATTCCGGTATAGGGTTATCTGTCTGCCAGACAATCATCAAAGCCCATGATGGTGTGATCGTGGCTGAGAACAATACCAAAGGCGGTGTTGTTTTCAGATTTTCACTTAACAGAGAGGAGACGTCAGAAAGTGAATAATAAATACAAAATTCTTCTTGTGGAAGATGAACAGAATATCAGTACACTGGTAATGACCATGCTTGAGACAGCAGGATATCAAGTAATCCCGGCTGGAACATGTGCCATGGCCAAAACGTTGTTTATTTCTTATTGTCCGGATCTGGTCATTCTGGATCTTGGTCTGCCGGATATGGATGGTATGACATTTCTTAAAGAAGTCAGAAAGAACTCTCTGACACCGATTATTGTTCTTTCGGCAAGGACCAATGAACGGGATAAAGTATTAGCGCTTGACAGCGGGGCCAATGACTATGTTACAAAACCCTTTGGTGCAGCTGAACTGCTGGCCAGAATCCGTTCTGCATTGCGCAATTGTTCTCACAGTGCAGATTCCGGTAAACTTCCGGGCGGTCGTTTTTCTGTACAGGATCTGGAAATTTTATACGATGCCAGACAGGTTTTTATTAAGGGCAGGGAAATCAAGCTGACCCAGACGGAGTATAATATCGTGGCATTACTGTCCGAGCATTGTGGCAAAATGATGACGTATTCCGCGATCATCAAAGGAGTCTGGGGCTATCCGGATGAAGGCAGTGTTAAAAAACTTCAGGTGAATATGGCCAATATCCGCAAGAAATTCGGCGTGAAGCCGGGAGAGGCTACCTATATTACCAACGAGTTGGGCGTCGGTTACCGGATGAACAGCGATTAGCAATATGTAACCTGAAAATATGACAAATTTTATCAATTACTGGACAACACAAAAAAATATATGTAAAATGTAGGATAAACCTAGAAAACGTTGTTTTACCGGTTACAAACAAAATCAGGAGGATGATATCATGTTAAAATGCTTTAAGAAGATTAACAAGAAAGATACAGGTGTTTTTGCAGCAGGTCTTTTATTCGGAACAGCAGGTATTAAACTGCTTTCCAGCAAAGATGCCAAGAAACTCTACACAAACTGTGCAGCCGCTGTTTTACGTGCGAAAGAGTGTGTATTAAAGACAGCAACAACAATCCAGGAAAATGCTGAAGATATCTATGCAGAAGCACAGCAGATTAATGAAGAGAGAGCTGCAAAGGATGCAGAAGAATATACAGATGTTGAGGATGTAGAAGAAGCTGAAGAAACAGCAGAAGAAGCATCTGAGGAAAACGAGGCGAAATAATTCGCATGAAATTCGTTGTAAAACATGAAATAAAAGGAAGGATCCGTGTTCATTTTTGTCAGAAAAGAATGACTTTTGAAGAAGCGGATACTTTACAATATTATCTGGATTCCCAGGAAATGATCACATCATCCAAAGTCCAGGAGCGTACACAGGATGCGACAATCTGCTATACAGGTGAGAAATCAGCAGTTATCGCTCTGTTAAGAAGCTTTCATTATGAGAAAGTGGATGTTCCGGATGTTTACAGACAGAATTCCGGAAGAGAGACCAATCGCGAGTACTGGGATAAACTTGTAACAAAAGTAGTTGTTCACTATGGCAACAAATTGTTTTTGCCGATGCCAATCCGAACGGTGATCACAGGTGTAAAGTCTGTGAAGTATATTTATCAGGGTATTCATACACTGCTTCAGCGTAAGATCGAGGTACCTGTTCTTGATGCGACAGCCATCGGTGTTTCCATGTTCAGAGGTGATATCAGTACAGCCGGTTCTGTTATGTTCCTGCTTGGTATTGGTGAGATTCTTGAAGAATGGACCCATAAGAAATCTGTGGATGATCTGGCCAGAAGCATGTCACTGAATATCAGTCGAGTATGGCTGTGCAATGACGGTCAGGAGATGCTTGTGCCTACAACGGAAATTCAGGCCGGTGATCTTGTCCGTGTTCATATGGGCAATATGATTCCGTTTGATGGTACAGTTGCAGAGGGTGAAGCAATGGTGAACCAGGCTTCTCTTACCGGTGAGTCTGAACCTGTCCGAAAGTATGCAGAGAGCACGGTTTATGCCGGCACAGTGGTCGAAGAGGGTGAACTGACCATTCGCGTCAAAGAGACAAACGGTTCCAGCAAGTTTGACAAGATTGTTACGATGATCGAGGAGTCAGAGAAGCTGAAATCCGGACTTGAGAGCAAAGCAGAACATCTTGCAGACAGACTTGTACCGTATACATTGTTAGGAACAGGCATTACCTATCTACTGACAAGAAATATGACAAAGGCGATTTCTGTGCTGATGGTTGATTTCTCATGTGCGCTGAAACTGGCTATGCCAATCTCTGTTCTTTCGGCGATTCGTGAAGCCAGCAACTATCATGTGACTGTCAAAGGCGGAAGATATCTTGAAGCTATGGCAGAAGCCGATACCATTGTATTTGATAAGACAGGTACCCTTACAAAGGCTCAGCCGACTGTGAAACAGGTGGTTGCTTTTAATGGTATGAGCGAAAACGAACTCCTTCGTATTGCAGCCTGTTTGGAAGAACACTTCCCGCACTCCATGGCCAAAGCAGTTGTACAAGCAGCCATTGACAGACATCTGGTGCATGAGGAACTGCATTCAAAGGTTGAATACATTGTTGCCCACGGTATTTCTTCCAAAATCAACGACAAGAAAGTTGTTATCGGCAGTTATCATTTCGTATTTGAAGATGAGAAATGTGCCGTGCCGGATGGTATGATGGAGGCCTTTGATGAATTGCCTTCAGAATGCTCACATCTGTTTATGGCCATTGATCACGAATTGGCTGCAGTTATCTGCATTGAAGACCCGCTGCGTGAAGAGGCGGCTGCTGTTGTCAGGAAATTGAAAGAAACCTGCATCAGCAAGGTTGTTATGATGACTGGCGACAGTGACCGTACAGCGAAGGCCATTGCAGCAAGAGTCGGTGTTGATGAATATTATTCAGAGGTTCTTCCCGAAGACAAAGCGTCCTTTGTTGAAGAGGAGAAGAAAGCCGGCCGTAAGGTTATTATGATCGGTGATGGTATTAATGATTCACCGGCATTATCTGCAGCGGACATCGGCATTGCTATCAGCGACGGTGCTGAGATTGCCCGTGAGATAGCAGATATCACAGTTGGTGCCGACAGTCTGAATGAACTGGTTACACTGAAACTGATCAGTGACGGCCTGATGAAACGTATTCACAAGAATTACAGATTCATCGTCGGATTTAATACAGGACTGATCGTACTTGGTGTTGCAGGTATTCTGCAGCCGGCAACATCTGCCTTATTACATAACACATCTACATTGATGATCGGCTTGAAAAGTATGCAGGACATCCTGTAAATAAAACAAACAAAAAAGTACTTCTATTTTTCTATACATGTATTTTAGAAAATAGAAGTACTTTTTCTGTTTGCATTTCTTTTGTGGGACTGGGTATTATCCATATAACCGGTTCATGCCGATCATTCGCAAGGATAAACAGGAATAAAAAGAAAAGACCGGAAACTCAGAAAGCTTCCGGCCTTGCCCCTGCCAAGGAGTCGGCGTGACAGGATTCGAACCTGCGACCTCTACGTCCCGAACGTAGCGCTCTACCAAGCTGAGCCACACGCCGCCGACTTATTTATTATGCATCAAATCAAGCGATTTGTCAAGGTTTACCTGCAAAAAAATTTCTTTTTAAAAATTTTTAAAATTATTAAAAAAATTGTTGACAATTAAAACAATTTGATGTAATATAGTTTTTGTCAGGTCGGCCTGACACGGACGAAGAATGGAATCTTAGCTCAGCTGGGAGAGCATCTGCCTTACAAGCAGAGGGTCATAGGTTCGAGCCCTATAGGTTCCATTACGGCGAGATAGCTCAGTTGGCTAGAGCATGCGGTTCATACCCGCAGTGTCGAGGGTTCGAATCCCCCTCTCGCTATCAAAGAAAAGCCTTGTAAATGTTGATTTTACTGGGCTTTCTTTTTTTTGTTTTTGCGTCTCAGACTGTTTTGCCCTGTTTCAGACTGTTTCAGACTGATACATTTGGGGTCAAAATTGGGGTCAAGATTGGGGTCAAAACAATCAAAAAATTGGGGTCAAAAATTTCGGTTATTTATACATTTGGGGTCAAAATTGGGGTCAGAAAATTTGAGCTATTTTTTAGCAGAAAATTCCCCTTTTTTATAATTTTAACTCTCAAATGACAACTTTTTACGAGTTTTAGACGAAAAATGCTATTTTAAGGGCATGTATAAATACATACTTCTATACATTTTTATTTTTTAAAGACTATTGCCGCTAAGGATTATTTGAAAAACACTTATTCAGACATTACACGATATTTTTGTGGCCATTATATAATTTATTAACAGATTCTTTTATTTCCTTCTGAGAGACGAAATAAGACGTTTTAATACAAAAACAATAGTTTATTCATATATGATGAAAAATTAGCTTAAAATAGATGGGAGAGAATTCAAATCACATTTGTTGATACTTTATATAATTGTCATAATTATTTTCCAGAAACATATTTGACTGGAAAATTTTTTTATAAAAAGAAACAGGCGATGATCGCTGCCATCGCCAGTTTCGGTAAAAAGATTGTGAACCATGCGTCACGGGGCACGTAAATTAAAAACAAATAACCTTCCAGATGAAAACATCTTCTCCATTCATATAAAGAATGGCATCATTCTCTTCACAATAGGACTGTTCAAGCCATAATGCTTCCACATTATCTGCAGCATCGTTATACTTGTTCGTCATGATCTTCCGACTTTCTGCTTCTGTTCCTCTTGCGATTTCTGAAATCGAATACCCATCTGAAAACAACAATATTGCTTTTCCCATCTTTCTTCCTCCTGTGCTTAAAGGTTAGAATTTTAAAATCGTGACTCTTTTTATGTTACGATTTTAAAAAAATATGTTCATGTAAAAAATGAGTATCCGTCTCTTAAGAAATATTTTATGTCGTCCAAACATCCATTTTTTTTATTGAATCAAATAAAAAACATGGAGGAAAAAATATGAGTAAAATGTATTTGGTTAAACCAGAAGGAATTGACGCAGAGTGGAACGCCACGAACTATGGCGAAAATGAGTACACGCAACTGTCAATGAAGATGATAATGCCTACGGAAAAATCATCAGAAACATATGGTATATTTCAGGAGCTGCTGTTCCGATTGGGCTGGAGGGCAAATGATACTGATATATGTCCAATGAACATGGAACAATGCCATAGCTTGAAGGTTTGCAAGAGATGTCTGCTTTTGTTATTGTTAAAAAAAGAAGAGGATAACTGGAGAAAGACACAGCCTGATTTCATTTGGAAGGAAAAGCAGAGATTGTCGCTTTGTGTGACTGGCAATGGCATTGGTAAAGGATATGTATCTATTTATGGATATATGCTTAAAGATCAGGTGAAAGAGCTTGTAGATACTCTTTCTGCCCGGTTTGAAATAACTGAAGCCAGTATCCAAGACACGATCCTGGATATTCCAGACCTTGAATACGAGGTGAAGCTGAGAGAGAAAAAGGATATCGCAAGAAAAAGGGTTTTTGAAGCCTTTATGACAGGAGACGAACATAAGTTCAAGCCTTTCTTTACAACATGTAATGAACTGTCAAAAATTTTTTCAATCCGTCGCTTATCTGAGTTGACGGCTGATGTATCATGGGTAGCATATAAGTTCGTTGCTTCTATAGCGGAAGAGATGGCAGAAGAGGGACTGCTTGTCCGTACGGACAGCGAGGGCTTTATGAGAAGTCTGATGCCGGATGAATTTATACCATGGCTGTAAAAAGAAAACAGTCAAATCCTATTATCTACCGACTGACACAGGAAGCGGATGGATTTAATGAAAATAGTCCGATGAATGAATATTGGGATCCGGATAAGTCGTATGATGACAATAAATACATCAGGGTTGCTATTCATCTTATAACTTGTATTTGAAGTAAATGAAAATGGTGAGGAGTCACTCTTTTCTATCGCGACTAACGCAGAAGCAATTAATAAGGTTGTGAAAAATTTTATGCAGGCCCCCAAATAGAATACAATTAGCCTGATTGAACCTACTCTGCTAGTGCAATACCTGATGAGCAAAGGATGGAAAATATTCCCAAGAAAAAGACAGGATATCAAGGTGCTTCAGATAAGGAAGGCGGACGGAAGCTTCTTTCAGGTAACAATTCCTCTGTCAAGAGCACTTTCAGATTACGGTGAAGCATTGTCAATTGCTTTGGAAACAGTTGCAGAAGCGGAGGATATGGACACAAAACAGTTAATTGAAAAATTAATCAGTCCTACCGTCAACAACTCGGCCATTGAATGACCGAGTTGTTCGCTTCTGCCGCTTTTTGACTTAAAAATGGGTACAGCCATATTAGCGGCTGCCACACAGACAAGTTATCTTTGAAAAAATCAGACGCTAATATGGCCTTATGTACCCATATTTTTTTATAAAAGCAACATTTTTACGAACTGACGTTCATCTTCAGAAAACGCTGCTTCGTACAATCTTTTCATTTTTTCAGACGCCGGCTGTCCATTTTCTGTATGCCCAATCCAATACACCAGAGGATGGCCACCAACATAAAATTTTTTATCTGTGCCGGGCAATACAAAGAGGAACGTGCCATCTGCCGTGTTTGCATTTTTCTCGGGCAATGGAACGTCGGATAGAAGAGGACAATCTGTCAGGCTATCCAAAACCCAGTACTTTCTGCAAATTAATGGACGGGCTTCATATATCTGACAGGCCTCATCATTGTGAAAGTATTGGATTAAGCTGTTCAGCTATTCGGCGGATTCGGAAGAAAGTTCTGATGAAAATTCGGTTGAATCGGTTTCATCGGTTGATGGAATGTCGCCATAATCGATGATTTCCTCGGTGTAATAAGCAATAGAGTTTTGTTTCACATAAATAACATTATAGATACCACCAGCTACAAACACACCAAAGATTATCAAAGCAATAATAGATATGACTTTGGCTCTTTTTCTTAATCTTCTTGTTATATCTATATCACGTTCAATTACTTTAGGATCAATGTTTTCGAGACCATATTTTACAAATTGGTCATTATTCATTAGATGTTCTTGAAGTTCTTCTATTGAAGCAGATGGATGATCGGTTATAAAGTTATGAGTCTGCTCGTTTAACATGTTAATAATATTGTCTGTTTCTTCTTCAGAATAGACCAATGATAACTGTTTTCTGATCGATTTTAAATAATTATTAATTTTCCGCTTTTGATAAACCATTTTATCTATTGACCTCCGGTGCATTTATATCTACTTGCTGCATTGTATTCCAAGATGTATCAAAAATATATCTTTCGATTCCTGTATATGTAATATAAGACAATATAATCAGTAATACAATAACAACAATAAATCGTCCACCACTCTTCGATATGGATTCATGATCAATCTTTTCAATTATATCAGACACGTCTGAATTAGCAATCCAATCAGAGTAAATATCAGATATCTTTAGGTATGCGTCAATGTCGTTAATTTGACATCCTGGATGATTTTGAATGTAATCATATATGTCATTGCGCATGAATGACAGGATACGTGAAACTTCTTCCTGAGAATAGATATTTGAAAGGTTATGTTTTTGGATTTTTAGGTATTTTTTTATATCAGAATCCGATACGGTTTTCTTCTTCATTAGAATAGCTCCTTACTATACGGCGATATTTTATCATTTTTATTATAAACGATGAAAATATGCATTTCAACATGGATATGTGATATATGTATGAAATCTCCACTCCCATGCGGTACACAGTTCCTACGGAAGTGGTTTCCACAGGGTAATCCGCATAAGCTGTTGTTTGGACGCCGTGGCAGTTACCTCTCTCGAACTGCATCTCAAATGGGAGATACAGCTGCCCGTGCAGACACAGGAGCTTTCACAGGCCCCTCTATCCGTTGGCTGATGAAACTTCGGGAATACTTTGGTCCGGATCTTTTCAACCTGTCTGGGTAAGGCGTGTCCGGATGGCGCAGAAATATGGTCAGGCTGAAAGCATGCAGCACCTACGTGTGCGTTTATATAAATGATGGAAACGGATTGTCTCCGGCATTGCAAGGAAACGAAAATAGGATACCTTATCCCATATATCTGGAAAGGCTTTGCGCAGAATATTAGCTGCCACGTTGCAGTCTGCATTAATGCAGTACCCAAGGCTGCACAGATAACAAGGACAAGAACAGTATATATTATGGAAGCGGGAATAAATATTTGTTGTGGTCAAGCTTTTTTTAGCCCTTAGTGTTACAAAAAAGATTGAACATTTGAAAAATGAACTTAAAATAGCAAAAAGAAGAATGCCAGTTCTGGGAAAGATTTTCTCAAGAAGAAATAGGAAAAAATAAATAGCTAAGTGATTTAATACATAATAATAACCAACAATACCACCTCATCTGCTTCAAGTGCAAAATCAGGTGGTATTGCTTTGTTTGGGATTAAACTGTTCAGCTATTCAGCAGATTCGGAAGAAGATTCAGATGAAAATTCGGTTGTATTTGGATAGACCGTTTCGTCAAGAACTGTAATTTCTTCAGTAACATATGCAGGTGAGTATTTTTTTATAATATATAAATCATAAATACAATATACTGCAAGAATAAGGACAAGTGTTGCCACTATTCCAATAATAAGTTTATTCTTTCTCTTTTCTAAATGATTTCTAATTAATTTCTCTTTAAAAATAGAAGATTCGATGTTTTGCGCTCCAGCCTGCATAAAATCGTTAATATTACTTTTGATATATATTTCTATGTCATTCATAGTCGCAGATGAATTATCTGAAACAAAATCCTTAATTTCATTACGAATGATATCAAGAATATTATTTACATCATCCGACGAATAAGCAATAAGTAATTGAGGTTTTAAACCCTCGATATATTTCTCTATATTTTCAGAGGTCACAATTTTATTTTTCATAAATAGACTCCAGTAATTATTATTTATTAAGACTTAATTTATAACAATAGTTACAACATTCTGCGCTGTAATATACATAATCAAATGGCCTATTAAAAAAGTCATTAGTAAAAGAATAAAAGTTACAACAATCCCCGTCAGGATCACTATTATCCTTTTTTTTCGGGTGCTATTAATATCTATTTTAGTTATAAGTTCATCACATTCTGCGTTTTGAATCCAATCCGAAAAAATATCTTCTGTATTAACGTATGTCTTAAAGTCATTTAAAGTACTCAATGGATTATTTTGTATAAAATCGTCAATGCTCGAATTCATTATTTTTACAATATCATTCACATTTTCTTGAGAATAAAGTAGCCTTAAGTTTTTCTGAACATCTTTCAAGTATTTCTTTTTATCTTTGCGAGAAATCCCTTTTGCATAGCTCATAACATCTACACCCTTCATCATTGCTATATTGCAATTATAATACAAAAAGCCTCTTTAAGTAAGAGGCTTTTTGTATTAGTTATGATAATTTTCCAGAAGCACTACAAGACAGGGTTACTGTTCGACTAACTGATCGTGTAATTGCCCAGGATGTATCATACTGTTTACTTGTTGCTGTGGCAGAAGCTAATGTGTTTAATTTACTGCATGATGGACTTGATACTTTCCAATAACTTGAATTCGAGCTGGCTCTTCCGGTTACAGCTGTACATTTTGCTGAAGACCCATTATACGAAAATGTTCCTGTAACCGTTACAGACCAAAGACTTGCACCTGAACTTGATTTATAAGTTGCTGTTTTTGAAGCTGTCTTAGTGCTTGTTGCCCTTGCAAATGATACAGCCGGTTCTTCTGTGATCGTCGTTACAATATAGCTGCCATCATCAAAATACTCGTATTCCGCCGGATAAGTATTGGATGGTACCGGCATTTCACCTGCAAAAGCAACCCAGGTCATGGACAGTACCGTAACCAGGGATAATAATAACGCCATAAGTTTTTTCATAAGCATTTTTCTCCTTTTTGATGTTGTTGCGGAATTTAATTCCAAAAGTGTTGGATAAGTTTGCAAGATACATTTTGTGCCATTGACAATTGTCAACTTCTTCGAACCATTTCAACTTGAATTATAATATTGTCAGTTATCAAAAAAATCAGTTATAGGTTTTTCTTTGAAGACATAACTGATTCCATCTAACTATTTTTTGCAAAAAGTAAAATAAGCGCCGACTTATCCAGATATATGGGAGATATGTAGTGAATGTCGTGATATTTCTGGAAGATATTGACGTATGTTTGAAAAAGTATTACAATAAAGTCAGCAAAAACACTTTTTGAAAAAAAGTAATAGAACGGACCTGCAGGGAATGTTCAGTTTTCGCAAAAAACATTATAAAAACCATCATGTTATACTTAAACCATGAAACAGATATTTTTTAAGTAAAGGAGCAGAGTGTTATGAAGAAGTGTAAAAACCAGTTACTGGCAGTTTTGATTGCCAGCACCATGGCCATGTCCATGACCGCATGCAGCGGTACACCGGCAGAGACGGTGAAACCGACAGAAACAGCAGCAACAGAGAAGACAACAGAAAGTGGATCAGAGACAGAGACAGCCGAGGCAAAAGAGTATGACCTTGATGACATCAAAGACTATGTGGAAGGTGTCGATGACTATAAGATCTATATTAAGGACGCAGACAAGCTAGAACAGAAGGACCTGTTCAAACAGATGAAGCAGTTGGTGCTTGAGAAGGCAAAGGGTGATGGACATGTAGTTAAATCCGTCGATGTGGATTTTAAGGAATCTTCCGACAAGGATGAAAAAGCCAAAGATATCTATGAGATGACTTATATCATCACAGCGGATGCCGCCGAACTGGCAGAACATGCAGGAGAGGAATATGCCGGTGACGGTTCCGATGTTGTGGTCAAGGTTGTTTTTAAGGCACAGCTTGTTTCTGAGGAAGAAGCAGCTAAGCTTGTAAAGGCTGACAAGGAAGTCCTTGGCTATGAAGCAGAAAAAAAGACGGGTTCTTCCAATGCAAAGAAGGATAATGCCGTTGCATCCAATAAGACAGACAGCGGCAGCTCTACAGGTATCTCCAACAAGAATAACTCCGGAAGCAAAAACAATTCTTCTATTAAAGGAAGCAGTTCTTCTAATAAGAGCAATTCCAGTAACAGCGGAACGTCCGGTAAAGAGAACGCTGGTTCCAATAAAAACAATGGTTCCGATAAGGATAACAAAGGCAACAGCAGTAAAGATAACAACAAAAAAGATGATAATAAAAACAACAGCGGCAGCAATGGCCAGAACAATAACCAGAAACCGGAGAAGCATACCCATAAGTATGTAGAGACCATTACAAAGCAGGCAACCTGTACAGAAGACGGTGAAAAACTGCATAAATGTGCATGTGGTAAGAGCTACACAACGATCATTATTGCAACCGGCCATAAGTATGATAATGGCACAGTTGTCAAGGAAGCGACCTGTACAGAGAAAGGCCAGAAGGCTTATAAATGTACCAACTGCAGCAATGTTAAACTTGAGGATATCGCAGCGGCAGGTCATAAGTATGGCGAAGCCGTTGTTTTAGAGGAAGCAACATGTACAACACCTGGCAAGCAGGAAGTTAAATGTGAAGTCTGCGGTGATACAAAGACATCTGAGATCCCGGCTAAGGGACACAGCTATGATGACGGTGTGGTAACAAAAGAAGCAACATGCGCAGAAGCAGGCGTGAAGACATTTACATGCTCGGTCTGCGGCGAGACAAAGACTGAAGAAATTCCTGCAACGGGTCATAACTGGGACGAGTGGACGGTGACAACGGAAGCAAGATGTGAAACTGCAGGCAAAGAAACCTGTACCTGCAAAACATGCGGCAAGAAAGAAACCCGTGAGATCCCTGCCAAAGGCCATAACTGGGGAGAATGGTATGTGCTCAGGAAAGCTACATGTACAAAAGACGGCATCATGTTAAGAGACTGCAAGAACAATTGCAATTCCTCTGATGCAAAATCTATCCCTGCAACTGGCCATGACTGGGGCGAATGGAAAGTCAAAACACCTGCAACAGGTGATCAGCCGGGTGTCAAAGTCCGTACATGTAAAGTATGTGGTGAAACAGAAGAAGATGAGATTTCTGAACATAATTATGGCGAATGGACAGTTGTCAAAGCTGCTACATGTACCGAGAAGGGTACAGAACAGAGAACATGTGCAGACTGTGGCGATGTGCAGACACGTTCGATCCCTGCGACAGGTCATGAATATGAAGAAGAAACAGCCAAGTATGCGACATGTACAGAAGACGGCTTCGTTAAATACAAATGTAAAAAATGTGGTGACACCTATGCAGAAGTTTCCCATGCAACTGGTCATGATTTATGGGGCTGGAGTGTAGTAAAAGATCCAACCTGTACAGAACCGGGACTCGAAGAAAATGAATGTCATAATTGGAATCCGGATGGAACCCGATGCGATTATAAAGAAACAAGGGAGATCCCTGCAACAGGTCACGTTTGGGGCGACTGGACTGTCACAAAAGAAGCGACATGTAAAGAAGCCGGCGTGGAAACAAGAAAATGTACACATGATGGCTGTGAAGCAACGGAGACACGCGAGATTCCTAAACTGACAGAGCATCAGTTTGACGAAGGTGTTGTCACGAAGGCTGCAACATGTGCAAAAGAAGGCGTAAAGACGTACACATGTAAAACATGTGGTGAAACTAAGACGGAAGTGATCCCTAAGACAGACCATGACTACAAAGAACAGACAGAAAAGAAAAAAGTTGTGGATAAAAAAGCGTGGGACGAAGAAGTAAAAACAACTATCTATTTTTGCACAGGATGTGGAGCAGAATTTAAGACTTCTGGGGAATTAGGAAAACATATTGATGATGCATCAGCTGGTAAAATTGATGGACATCCAGGATATGGTTCTATGTCAGATCGTGTAGAGACAAAGATTGTTCACCACAACGAAGAGTTCCACTACGAAACAGTTACAAAGCATGTTTGCAAGGTATGTGGACATATAAAAGAAGATTAAGCATTAACCAACCAAAAAGGCAATACGTCTTTTTCATAATTTTCACAACTCGCTTTAAGGCTCTTCCGGAGAAATCCGGAGGGGCCGATTTTTTTGATTTTGTAGTTGCTTTTTGAGGTGCTAATAAAAAGTATCATATTTATTAAGTACATATAATGTAGGTTCGAGTGTACATAATATGACGAATAATATCCTTGAAAGAGCAGACTTTAATGAAAACGTTGATCTTGGAGATTTTCTCCGGAGCTTCGTGAACCGATTGATGAGCCAGATGAGATACGGAAAATAGTAAAAGATTCTTGAACAAAATGAACTTTCTGATAAAATAAAACTGAAAGATTTCTTGGGAATTGAGAAGTTTGATACAGAGAAGCTTTTTTTCTTTTTCAATGTAGAAAGGTGGCGCAGTATGCATACAGTAAGTGATAAAACAGAAGATGCCATTCTGGTTGTCAGTTTCGGAACCAGCTACAATGACAGCCGTGAGAAGACAATTGGCGCCATTGAGACAGCGATTGCCGATGCTTTTCCAAAATGGTCGGTTCGAAGAGCTTTTACAAGCCGAATGATTATCCGGAAGCTAAGAGAAAGAGATGGCTATAGAGTAGATACGGTTGAGGAAGCGCTTACACATGCCAGGGAGGATGGCATCCGGCGGTTAGTCCTTCAGCCGACACATCTGATGGATGGCAATGAGTATATGCGCGTTGCAGAAACAGCCGCCGCATGGCGTTCTCAATTTGATCAGCTGGTACTCGGTGTACCGTTGCTTGGCAATGAAAATGATGACCGGGCCGTGATGCAGATCATTACCGCAGATACGCAGGCCTGTGATGACGGCGAAACAGCGATTTGTTTCATGGGGCATGGCAGTGATGCGGCAGCTAACGCCATTTACAGTGATTTTCAGCAGAGACTGCACAGAGCCGCTTACAGAAATTACTATATCGGCACGGTTGAAGCGGATCCTACATTGGAGCAGCTGTTGGCACTCGTCCGAACAGGCGGCAATTACAAAAGAGTCCTGCTTCAGCCGCTGATGGTCGTTGCCGGAGATCATGCCCATCATGATATGGCAGGTGAAGATGACGAATCATGGAAACGCACCTTTGAAAAAGCCGGCTATGAAGTGACATGTATCGTCAAGGGGCTGGGTGAATTAGAAGGTATCCGGAATATTTATGTCAGCCATGTGAGAAATTGCATCAAACAGATGTTATGAAAGGAAACTTGAAATTGATTTTTCCCTATGGTATGATTAAAGGCAGGAAAACGAAATGGAGGCTTTAATAATGACAAAAGTAGATGTTGTAAGAGCAGAAATGGTCAAGGCAATGAAAGCCGGAGATAAAGAACGCAAGAATGCATTATCGATGCTGTTAAGCGCATTGAAGAATGCCACCATCGATAAGAGAAGCGATCTGACTGAAGAAGAAGCTGATGTGATCGTCCGCAAGGAGATCAAGCAGACACAGGAGACTTTAGATACGACACCCGCTGAGCGTACAGAGATTATTGAGGAGTGCAAGTTCCGTATTGCAGTTTATGAGGAATTTGTACCGAAGATGATGGAAGCAGATGCGATAGAAGCTGTGATCAAAGAGACATTGGCTGAACTTGGCATTGATGCCCCGACAGTTAAGGATAAAGGCAAGATTATGAAGGTTCTGATGCCGAAGGTCAAAGGCAAGGCAGACGGCAAGCTTGTGAACCAGTTGTTATCCGGTATGTTTGTATAGATATAAGCAGAGTACACATGCGTGCACTCCTTGAAAATCCGCGGGTAAGTTCTTCTTACAGCGGGTTTTCTGCTATAAGGAGATTTTGCTGTTTGTTATGTACAACACAAGATGAGGCAGCAAGATGATAGAATTGAATGACACAGAGAATTGAATAATACAGAGAACAGAAAGGACAGATTATGAGAATAGGAATGGGATATGACGTACATCGTCTTGTACCTGATAGAGATTTAATCATCGGAGGTGTGAAGATACCCTATGAGAAAGGATTGCTTGGTCACTCAGATGCAGATGTCATGCTGCACGCTGTGATGGATGCACTGCTTGGCGCTGCTGCTCTTGGTGATATTGGCAAGCACTTTCCGGACACGGATCCTGCTTACAAAGGAATTTCCAGTGTCAAACTGTTGGAGCATGTGGGCAAACTGATTGAAGAGAAGGGTTATATTATCGGCAATATTGATGCGACAATTATCGCGCAGAAACCGAAGATGGCTCCGCACATTCCGCAGATGCGCCAAAATATTGCAAAGGCACTTAAGATTTCCGAAGATCAGATCAATGTGAAGGCAACGACAGAAGAAGGTCTTGGTTTTACCGGTGAGGGCGCCGGCATCTCATCTCAGGCTATCTGTCTATTGGAAGAAATCGGAAATTTCGGTGGAAGAGATGTGATGTACGAGACTTCCTATGACCCATCAGCAGGCGGCTGCGCAGGCTGCGGCGGCTGCAGACAGTAGGTGTGTCATGAATTTTGAACATTTTATAAAAAAAGAAATGGAACCGCAGGATTATGATATTCTGCTTCCGTATTTTAAGATGCGTTACTCCCATACATGCGAGAACATCCTTGTCAGCAATTTTATGTGGAAAGACTATTATCATACCCATTATATCCGGGATGATCATGGACTGATCTGGCTGATGGAAGTCGATGGTCAACCGGTGACTATGGTGCCTGTATGTACCAAACAAGATCTGAAACATTATTTTGATGTGGCAGAGGCTTATTTTAATGAAGTTCTCCACAGCAAACTGACAGTATGTCTGGCCGACAAAGAGGCCGTTGAACTTCTTGATCTTGATCATGAGAAATATGACATTCTGACTGTCCGTGATTATTATGATTATGTGTATGACGCCGAGAAACTGAGAACATTCAGTGGCAAAGCGTATCACAAAAAGAAGAATCATCTCAACGCATTTAAAAAAGCCTATGAGGGCCGATATGAATACCGAAGTCTTTCCTGCGGATGCCATCATGATGAAATTATGGCTTTTCTCAGGAAATGGGAAGCCCAGAGAGATCTTGAGGATCCTTTCCATCGCGATGAATATGAATTAAACGGAATAGATTATCTTTTATCCAATTGCGGTTATCTTGATTACAAAATGGGCGGTATTTATATTGATGGTGAGATGCAGGCTTTCAGCTTGGGTGTCTACGGCAAAGTGGAGAAAATGGCCGTTATCCATGTGGAAAAGGCCAATCCGGATATCCGCGGTCTGTATCCGATGATCTGCCAGCAGTTTTTGTGCCATGAATTCCCGGATGCCGAACTTGTAAACCGTGAAGATGATATGGGGCTGGAAGGACTCCGTAAGTCCAAAATGTCTTATAATCCAATCTATCTGGAAGAGAAATATGAAATCAGACAAAAGTAATTTGACGGTCCGTTATGCCGATGGAAGGGATACGGATGCATTATATAAGCTGTGGAAAGAATGTTTCCATGATACAGATGCCTTTATGGCCTATTATTTTGACTACTATTTAAGAGATAACCGGATTCTTATATTGGAGCAGGAGAATCAGTTGAAATCTATGATCCATCTGAATCCGTACACATTATCTGTCTGCGGAAAGAAGGTCAACAGCCTATATGTTGTCGGCGTTGCCACTGATGCCGACTTCAGACATCGCGGTGCTATGACACGGCTTTTGCAGCGGACTTTTTCCGACTGCTATGCCGGTAGAATACCTCTGATCTATCTGATGCCTGCGAATGAGGCTATTTATACACCTTTTCAATTTGCATACATTTACAGTCAGTATGTGGAAAAGAAAACGCATACGCCTTTTTCATTCATCCACAATGTTGATGCAGTAATTGTGAGGGATATTTCCGCACATCCTGTTTCTTCGGAAGCAGAAAGGCAGCAGCTGGCAGACTGGTCTAATTCGCTGCTTTCACGTCATTATGATGTTTTTACCCGGCGTGATGCCTATTATTTTGAAAGACTGCAGATGGAGAATCAGGCAGACGGCGGTGATTTACTGCTATTATCTGCCAATGGCAAACAGATTGGCTATGTCTCTTATGCCTGCGAAGAAATCATGGAAATTCGCGAAATTTATTGTGAACCCGAATGGCAGTCTGCTGTTGGTCAATGGGTGCTTCAGGCATTCCGGGACAAAGAAGGAGAACTCCTTCCCCTTGTTCAGGCACCTTTTATAGCCGATGCGGCGGATGTCCGCAGTATGAAACGTCCGATCATTATGGGGCGCATCATTGATGCTGCAGAATGGATCAAATGTATGCCGATCCAGAATATTTCACTGGATATAGCTATCAGTATCATTGATAGATGGATTCCGGAGAATGAAAGCACATGGTATTGGCAGATAAGTCCGGAGGGCAATTCATTTGAACGTACGGAAGGGCCATGGGACATTTGCCTGGATATTGACACATTTCTGCAATGGCTTTCAGGATACATTCCCGCGGATGAACTCATCCGTCAGCACCGGATTTTGCTGCGCACGGATTGGCAGGAAAACGACGCCATGCATACATTGGAACAGATTCCTGTCCTGCATGGTCTGATGATCAATGAAATCGTGTAGACAGATGCCAATATCTGACATAAAGAGGTTGACAAACCTGCATTTTTTGCATAGACTAAACTTCAGATAAATGCAATTATTTATGGAGGAAATCATGAAAATATTCAATACATTAACGAGAAGAAAAGATGAATTTGTTCCCATTGAAGAAGGAAAGGTGCGCATGTATGTCTGCGGACCGACTGTATATAATTATATCCATATCGGCAATGCACGTCCGATGATCGTTTTCGACACTGTACGCCGTTATTTTGAATATAAGGGATACGATGTGAATTATGTTTCCAACTTTACAGATGTAGATGACAAGATTATCAAAAAGGCCAATGAAGAGGGCGTTGATGCCTCTGTTATTTCAGAACGCTTTATCAAGGAAGCTCAGAAAGACATGGCAGATATGAACGTAAAAGAGGCTACACATCATCCGAAGGCAACAGAAGAGATTGACGGTATGATCGATATGATCCAGACATTGATCAACAAAGGTCATGCCTATGCCGTGGATGGCACTGTCTATTTCAAAACCCGTTCCTTCAAGGATTACGGCAAGCTTTCCAAGAAGAACATTGATGATCTTGAAGCCGGCCACAGAGAAATCAAGGTTAACGGTGAAGAAGGCAAGGAAGATCCGCTGGATTTCGTTCTCTGGAAGCCGAAGAAAGAAGGCGAACCGTCCTGGCCTTCACCATGGGGAGACGGCCGTCCGGGCTGGCATATTGAATGCTCTGTCATGTCCAAGAAGTATCTTGGTGAACAGATTGATATCCATGCCGGCGGTGAAGATCTGATCTTCCCGCATCACGAGAATGAAATTGCCCAGAGCGAAGCCTGCAATGACAAGGAATTTGCACATTACTGGATGCATAACGGTTTCCTGAATATTAATAACGTGAAGATGTCCAAATCCCTGGGCAATTTCTTTACCGTTCGTGAAATCGCCGAGAAATATGATCTGCAGGTACTGCGTTTCTTTATGCTCAGTGCCCATTACAGAAGTCCTCTGAACTTCAGTGCTGAATTAATGGAGGCATCACGCAATGGTCTTGAACGTATCCTGACAGCCGTTGATCGTCTGCGTACATTGAATGTACAGGGAGAAGCATGCACTGAGGAAGAGAACGAACAGATGAAAGTATTTGATGCCCTTGTTGCCAAATACGAAGCTGCCATGGAAGACGATTTCAATACAGCAGATGCTATTTCTGCTATTTTTGAGATGGTTAAGGCAGCCAATATTCATGTAACAGAGACTTCTACAGCTGCTTTCAGAGATCAGATCCTGTCAGAAATTGTCAGACTGTGTGACGTACTTGGTATTAAGACTGAGAAGAAGGAAGAGCTGCTGGATGATGAGATCCAGGCATTGATCGACGAACGCCAGGCAGCAAGAAAGGCAAAGAATTTTGCACGTGCGGATGAAATTCGTGACGAGCTGCTTGCAAAGGGCATTATTCTGAAGGATACAAGAGAGGGTGTCAAATGGAGCAGAGCTTAGAATCCTTTAGTACATGGTTTCGCGAACTTTATCATTTGGACAAGCCGGATGTCAGGGAATATTCTGCCCTGACACTGGCCTATATCGGTGATGCAGTTTATGAGATCATTATCCGATCTTATATTGTGGGCAAAGGCAATGCGCCAGTAGAGCGCCTTCACAAGCGTTCCAGCCGTCTTGTAAAAGCTGAGACCCAGGCTAATCTTATCATGGCTATTGAGGATCAGCTGACAGAAGAAGAACATGCCGTCTACAAACGCGGACGCAATGCCAAGTCTTATACAATGGCCAAGAATGCCACTATGTCGGATTACAGAAAAGCAACAGGCTGTGAGGCTCTGGTTGGGTATTTGTACCTGACGGAGCGCTATGAAAGGCTGATGGAGCTGATTCATACCGGCCTTAAAGCACTTGCCCTGATAGATTAGATGTCTGCCAAATCATACAGATCAAATGAGACAGCAGATATCTCTGAACAAGAATATAATGCGAGGTAAATATGGGATATACAGAATTAAAAATAGAAGGCAGAAATCCGGTCATTGAAGCGTATCGTTCCGGCAAAACCATCGATAAGCTTTTTGTTCTGGACGGATGCCAGGATGGCCCTGTCAAAACGATTACACGTGAGGCCAGGAAACAGCATACCATTATCAGTTACGTATCCAAAGAACGTCTGGATCAGCTTTCTGAGACACATCATCATCAGGGAGTAATTGCTATTGCAGCGGCTTATGATTATGCATCCGTAGACGATATACTGGCCAAAGCCCGTGAAAAAGGTGAAGCACCTTTTATCTTTCTTCTGGATGGCATTGAAGATCCGCACAACCTGGGTGCTATCATCCGAACAGCGAATCTTGCCGGTGCCCACGGTGTCATCATTCCGAAGCACCGCGCCGTAGGTCTGACCGCCACCGTGGCCAGAACATCCGCAGGTGCTCTGAATTTTACACCGGTTGCCAAAGTGACGAATCTTGGAGCAGCCATGGATGAGCTCAAGAAAGAGGGTCTGTGGTTTGTCTGCGCAGATATGAAGGGTGAAGTGATGTATCGTCAGAATCTGACAGGCCCGATCGGTCTTGTCATCGGCAACGAAGGCGAAGGTGTCAGCCGTCTTGTTCGTGAGAAATGTGACTTCACAGCATCGATCCCGATGAAAGGTGATATCGATTCTCTAAATGCATCTGTTGCTGCAGGCGTACTGGCTTACGAAATTGTCAGACAGAGAATGGGCAAATAAAACCTGCCAATAGAATAAGACTTCGCATCTGATGACAAAAAGTGATGCCAAAAAGGTGCGAAGTACTTAAAAGTATTTCTTGACATGAGTCTATCTTATATGATATAGTAATCAACGGACAATTCATTTTGTTTGCTGATGTGGCTCAGAGGTAGAGCACTTCCTTGGTAAGGAAGGGGTCACGGGTTCAATTCCCGTCATCAGCTGGAAAGCGGTTTTCTTAGGAAAGCCGCTTTTTTGCTATATGTACAGAAAAAGCAAGCATTTCAGAGTTTCCCCGGGGTGCTTGCTTTTTCTTATTTTTGCATTAAATTGTCATCATAAAGCATTGTTTTGCAAATTAATATGACACGGAATATGACACGCTTCACAGAGACGAGAAGTGCTTGTTGATAAGCCGATTCATCTTGACTGTTTGTTCGTCAATAGCGTCCCTGTAGACGGATTTCATGATGCCGTCTGTAGCCCATCCACCGCGCTGCATGATATACTGATCTGGAACACCGATAGCATGCATGATACTGGCGGCATAATGTCTGAGATCATGAAAGCGGAATGGTGAAAGATTGTTCCTTTGGATGGTACGGTGAAACCGGTTGGTTATGTTATCCGGATTGCAGTCAAAAATCCGGCCTTCTTTTTGTGGAATGTGTTCTATGACAAATTCCGGGAAGTCTACTGTACGGAAGGAAGCATCTGTTTTGGGACGCGGCTGAACGTGCCAGATGCCGTCAGAATCCTTTACCATGCATTTATTGACAGTTATATAGTTATCATGTACATCACTGCTTTCTAAGGCGCACAGCTCGCCACGGCGCAATGGACCGAAGGCGGCCAGTAAGACAGCCAAGTAAAGCTCGTCATCATCAATGGCAGCCAACAAAGCTTTTATATCTGAATCAGATGGTGTATAAAGCTGTGCCGGTATTTTTCTTGGCAGAGTTACGTTGATCCTGAGTTCCGGAGCAAACATGGCAAGTGCAGCCATCAACAATCCGTTCACGTTGGATACAGTTTTCGGTGAAAGTCTTCCTGCCAGACGATTGATCCATTCCTGTACGACAGGCGTAGTCAATGTCCGGATCCGTATGGTTTCGATACTTTTATAGTAGTTTTTGCGCTGTGTCTGATAACCCCTGATCGTACTATGAGATAAAACTTCCGATTTGACACGTATGTATTCATCAATAGCCTCGGCAACGGTCAGATCACCTGCAGCAATGCGGGATTTGTTCTGTGAAAATTCCGCTGCCATGTAAGAACATTCTTTCTTCGTTGCAGCAGTGAAAGAGCGGTAGTGCCTGACATTTGATTCATCAGTATAATCATAGACACGGACACGCCAGTTGCCTGAAGGAAGTTTTTTCGGTGTTGCCATATGTATCACTCCAATCTTTGAAAAAAAGTATAAAAATAACAGCCAGCGAACTTTCGTTCTCTTGCGATGGCTGCCCGAAGATGATACAATATTATATGCAGATTAGGTATCTCTTCGGAGTACTTAACAGAAACATATTGGCGTATGTTTCATCCTATGACCGTTCCTGTTGGCGCAGGAGCGGTTTTTTATTGTGTAAAAGCATTTTGATAGTCCTTTTTCAATCAAGATTACGCAGTTAATAGTTCTATTTTTTCTGAACGCTGACTCCAACGAATTGAATCAACGTCATAGCTTTCAAAACCGTCCTCTATTCCTTTACTTATACCATTTGCATCATTTAAAATTACAATGAGTTTGCTGTCTTGCCTTCGAGAAGGTTTTGTATCTTCCCAAGCAAATAGTGCATTTCCCATTGCAGCTTTTGAAGGGTTATTTATAGCAAGACAAAGTCTCTCAGGCTTTTCCTTTGAGCGTTGTATAGCGAAATCATAATTATGATAAAATCCAGATTTTCCAGTGAATTGCACATTTTCCATACAAAAAATATCATTTTGCTGGAAGAAAGATTGAATATCATCAAGAAAATATGAGCCCACTTTTGCTCTTGATGTCATATACATGTCCGAAACACGTAATAGACATTGGATAAATGCATGTTTTTTCTGGGCAAACTGATTTGCAGGAGCTTTTATAGTAAGCTCTTTTCCTTTCAGTTGGACACCGTATTGAATTAGAATTTGCTGCAGCTGTTTCTTCCTGTTAGGAGTAAGTGAAAAACCTGTCATTTCAAGAGTGTTGATGGTAAAACCATCATCTGTAAAGTATATTTCATTCCCGTCTTGCTTAACATAAAACTGCAAATAATCATTGTCGTTATTCAAAAAGGGCGTATTTATTTCATAATATTCCCCTACTTTAGTAAAGGAAATTTCGCTTTTTAACCACTCTACATAGAAATCTATATATTTTTGAATGTCCATCTTCACACCTCCTGTCAAAATTATTATACTAATTCAAGCTGATAATTGATAGATGGTTTTTCAATTATATTAAATTTTTCCATAAACAAAATCGTATTCTCTACAAAATGTTCAGAATGAATGTCGTCCGCCGGAAACGCTTGCCTCCTGCCATACTCCTCACTATATACATGCCAATGAGAACCGACGATTTTTTTACCATCCGGATTAACATGGATTGTACTGGGATTAACATGCAATTCTAGAAGCAGAATACCATCTTTTTTTATTCTAGCGCCGATCTCATATTTAACAGGGTTGATTTTCCCTCGATAAATTTTTGTTGCAAATAAGTCTTTTTTCTCAGAACCAACAACATCAAATTCTATATCATGTCCTTTTTCCGGGAAAGTAATCCCTTCAACAAGAGATTTTTTTGCCATGTTAAGCAGGTGCTCAGCTTCTTCTTGAGTAAGTTTCTTTGATTCGTTCATTTGTATACCTCTATAGCCTCAAAATACAATATTACAACTTATTGTATATTTGCTTAAATTCCATTACTTTTTTATCATATCCAGCAATTCTTGCAATTTGAGTTTTGTTTAATCCTGGATTTTCGTATATCAAATCATCTGGAATCAGAAGCTCTGCTGCGAATGTGTTTGCTTCAATTTCCATCTTTGAAGTCAGCAGGAGAGTTTTGTTCCGGATAAAGTAGCAGTTCTGCTTTCGATGTAATATTGAATGAGCTAGTTCGTGAGCCATCACCAGAGTACGTTCATGCTCTTCGAGATATTCATTTAAAAAGATACATTTGCAACGGTGTACAAAGGGAACATAATAAAAAACTTAATAATGGACTGCCAATCTTACACAAAGTACCGCCCAAACGAGACTACGGGCGGTATTTTTGTATCATGGCGGAGAAAGGAGGAACTTCCCACGGGGGCTTGACTGAAAAGTTGAGCCTCTTTTTTCATGCCAAAAAACAGGAGGTAAATGCTTATGGCAGATGATAAAACCACAAAAACGCCGGAACAGCCGGTAACGGATAGCGGGCCGGGCAAGGAAACGCCTCCCGCTCCCCCAAAAGAGCCGGAGAAGGTTTCCGTTTCCCCAGAGCCGGAAAAAAAGACGGAACCGGAGGTAAAGAACCCGCAGGTTTCCGTCTATAACTTCGCTGAAATTATGAAGGAAAAGAAGGTCGAGGAACGGGCGGCAGCTCCCAGCGGGGAAAAGCCTGACCCGGCAAAAGTGGAGAAACCGGAAAAGCAGCCGGAGGCTCCGAAAAAAGCAGAGGAAAAACCCAAAGAGCCGGAACAGCCGAAGCGCCGGGGCCGTCCCCCGAAAACAGATAAGGACAAGGCCGCAGCCCCGAAGTCCAAAGCCCCCGCACAGAAACCGGAAAAGGCGGTCAAAAAGGAACCGGAGAAAAAAACGGCTCCAACGGTGCAGAACGCTCCCACTCCGAAGGAACCCGAAAAGCCGAAGGATGCACCACGCCGGGGCAAGGAGCAGATCGTCTATATCAAGCTGAACGAGCTCCACGCCTTCAAGAACCATCCCTTTGAAGTCCGGGATGATGAAGAAATGCGGGCTATGGTGTCCAGCGTCAAGGACAAGGGCGTGACCCAGCCCGCTATCGTCCGTCCCCGTGAGGATGGCGGCTATGAGATCGTGTCCGGCCACCGCCGCCAGAAAGCCAGTGAGCTTGCCGGATATGCGGATATGCCCTGTATCGTCCGAAATCTGACAGATGATGAAGCCATCACACAGATGGTCGAGGACAATCTGAACCAGCGTGAAGAAATCCTCCCCAGTGAGCGGGCCAAAGCCTTGAAAATGCAGCTTGAAGCTATCAAGCACCAGGGCTCCCGCACTTCGGGCCAGATTGACCCGAAGGACGCTGGCAAACGCTCCAACGAGATCGTGGCCGAGCGCAATAAGATGGCGGTCAAGCAGGTGCAGCGGTATATCCGTCTCAATGAGCTGGTTCCAGACCTGATGAAGCTGATGGATGAAAAAAAGCTGGGTTTTACTACGGCGGTGGAGCTTTCCTATATCGGCAAGAAGAACCAGAACTATATCGCCGTCGCCATTGACAGCCAGCAGTCCTCGCCTTCACAGGCGCAGGCAAAGCGTATGCGTGAGTTGGACGAAAAGAAGCTGCTCAACGGGGATGTGATCGACGGCATTATGATGGAGGACAAAAAGGAGGTAGACAAAGTGATTTTGACAGGTGCGGAACTGAGCAAGTATTTCGGCAAGGAAACTACGCCGAGGGAAATGAAGGACCAGATCATCAAGCTGCTGGACGACTGGAAGGGTCAGCAGAAGGAACACGAAAAGCCGGAGAAGAAAACCGAACAGGAAAAGTAAGCCCAAACTTCGGGTCAGCATGGCCCGAGGATTGCGGGGCTCTGCCCCGCGCCCCGAAGCTCTGGAGATATAAATTATTCCCCGTCGCCAGTTATTCCGTAGCATAGCCGGGAAAATCAGTCAAGGGCAGCGCCGCCGCAGGCGGTGCCAGAGGCACCCTTGACGGATTTCTCCCGGTTATGCTTTTTCCCGGTCAAGCGACGGGGATATAAATTCTCCAGAGCCGTTCCCCTTCCCGGGGGAAGGGGCGGAGGGGTTGGGCGAACTCTTGCTTTTCCCTAAACCAAAACAGAAATGGAGGCTCAACCAATGAAACGACCTTTAGCATACCTGACTGCCGCATGGAGCGGCGAGCCGGATGTTGATATGGAGCTGGCGGCCCACTACTGCCGCCTTGCTTATGAGGCGGGCTTTTCCCCGATCTGCCCGCTCTTGTATCTGCCGCTGTTTTTGAATGACAGCGTTCCCGAGGAACACAAGGCCGGGATTGATATGCGCCGGGATATGCTGCGGCGCTCCCACACCCTGATCGTCTGCGGCAGCGCTGTGGACGAGGATGTAAAAAACGATATTGCGGTTGCCGGACGGCTGGGCATTGCGGCAACAACGCTGGAAGGGGTGCTTGCCGTGAAGGGACACGGCACCCCGGGCCATGCCGGACATTAAGCTGGGGAGCCTTTTTGACGGAATCGGCGTGTTCCCTCTGGCTGCTTCCCGGTGCGGTATCCGTCCGGTCTGGGCCAGCGAGATTGAAAAAGCGCCCATCTCCATAACCAAAAGGCACTTTCCCGACATGGTGCATTTGGGGGATATTACGAAGGTGGACGGCGGGAAAATCCCGCCGGTCCATGTGATAACCTTCGGCTCTCCCTGTCAGAACCTTTCTCTGATCGGCAACCGCTCCGGCCTTGCCGGGGCAAAATCAAGCCTGTTCTATCAGGCGTTTCGTATCATACAGGAAATGAGGGATGCTACTGATAACCTATATCCAGCTATCGCTGTTTGGGAAAACGTCATGGGAGCGTTTTCTACAAATGACCGGATGGATTTTAGAGCCGTCCTATCCGCTTTCACAGACACCGATGTTTCAATGCCTGCTTCTGGAAGATGGGCAGGAGCCGGAATGGTGCGAGGGCGAACGCCTGACCTCTGCTGGCGGCTCATGGACGCCCAGCATTGGGCAAGCCCCCGGCTGGCACGACGGCAGCGCATCTTTCTTGTGGCAGACTTTGGAGGACGGCGTTCCCACGAAATACTTTTTAAGCCCCGCACAATGCAGTCACTTCCTGCACTTGGCGGAGATCGCGGGCTGCCCGCCGCCTGCGGAGATCGAGGCTCTTTTATTGAAGCAGGGCGGCGTGTACCAATTACCCGACCCTTTCAATGCTTCCGTATGCGGGCGTCCGCCAAGGAACGGACGGAAACAGCGTTCCGAAACAGCTTCGGACTGCCAACTGACCCTTTTCCCACTCTGTTAGCGGGCGGCATTTCGCCCTTTGCCTTTTGGTATGAGGACGATCCCGCCGGGGGCTGCGTCCGCTTTCCCACGGAAACGGAATGTGAGCGGCTGATGGGGCTGCCGGAGGGCTGGACAAGGTACGGTGCGGACGACGAGAAAATCCTATCCTCCCACCGCTACCGGGCGTTGGGAAACGCCATCGCGCTGCCCTGCGCCGAGTACATCATGGCAGGGATTGCGGAGGCGCTGACAAAAGGAGGTGCAAATGACGGTATTTGAAGCCTACATCACCAACCTCGGCAAATACGCCGAGGGGCAGCTTGTGGGGGAAACGCTGAAATTTCCGGCCACCACAGAGGAGGTGCAATCGCTCTTAAAGAACATCGGCGTGGACGGTGTGCGGTATGAGGAGTTTTTCATCACCGCCTTTGACGGCGATGTGATGGGCTTATACGACTATCTCACCGAGTATGAAAACTTGGACGAGCTGAACCATCTGGCGCACCTCATTTCCGAGCTGGACAGCGACGAGATCGAAACGCTGGAGGCCGTACTCAACAAGGGCGACCATACTTCCAGCGTGGCGGACATCATCAACCTCGTTCACAATCTGGACTGCTACGATCTGCACCCCGGCGTGACCGACGATGAAACGCTGGGGCGCATCTATGTGGAGGACATGGAGCTGTTGGATGTGCCGGATAATGTGCTGCCCTACTTCGATTTTGAAGCCTATGGGCGGGATATGCGGATCAATGAAGGCGGCCACTTCGCCCCCACGGGCTATCTGACCCGCAGCGGCGATTTCAAGGAGGTGTACCACGGCATCGAGGACATTCCCGCCGAACACCGCATTTTTACGTACCCCAAGTTGAATATCCGGGAGCAGATGGCGGCCTACAAGGAGGTCATAGACCGTTCCTCTTTGGAGGGCGAACGCCTGCACCCGAGAAAGGAGCATGATGAACGCTGACCTTGGGACAACTTGTCCCAAGGTCATAATTCTATCAGAGAGGAGGCGATGACGGCTGGTAGATGAGGATATTTCCCGGCGCACGATTGCCATATCGGTGAAGGCGTCGAAGCTGACCGCTCGGGGGCTTGCCTATGTTGTCCGGGCGGTGGGGCGCAAGATCGCCAAGGCGCACCGGGCAAAGCAGACACCTCACGGCAAGCAGACCGTAAAAAAGCTCATGGCGCACGGCACATCCACCAGCAGCCTTGAACTGTCCGGGGACACAAAGCTCTTTGACCGGGTAGCCCGGA
>OLOI01000770.1_pt1 | contig 30648 bp, 25 predicted proteins | sample 1672131 | NCBI WGS metagenome assembly OLOI01 (sample SAMEA3136651, study PRJEB25190) | human gut metagenome
TGAGGATGTGAATCTCAGTTGGGAAGGATGGTAGCATTATAGAAAAATTGAAGGAGTTGCGTCGTCAAGTATGAAGGAACTTCCAGATGAAATTTTGAAAATGACAGACGAAAAAATGTTTGAATAAAAATAAGAAAAACCTATCGATTGACTTATATGTTGTGTATATTTTTACATGAATCGTAGAGTGAAAAAAGCAGCATGATCAGATAACATTTACAGAAATGACTTGCAATAAAGGAATAAGTTGGTTAAAATATTTAGAGTGAAAGTCATTAAAAATAAGGACAGTCATTAAGATAAATTGTATTGATGAAATATACATGGGAGGTAGAAAGTTTTGAAAACAACATTATTGATTATGGCAGCAGGCATTGGTTCACGTTTTGGCGGCGGTATTAAACAGCTGGAGCCTGTAGATGATAAAGGACATATTATCATGGATTATTCAGTTCATGATGCCATTGAGGCCGGATTTAATAAAGTTATCTTTATTATTCGCAGAGATATTGAGGAAGAGTTTAAGGAAGTCATCGGTGACAGGATTGCCGCTGTCTGTGCAGACAATGGTGTGACCGTGGATTATGCCTTCCAGGATATCAGGGATATTCCGGGTGAGCTGCCGAAGGATCGTACGAAGCCATGGGGAACCGGACAGGCTGTTCTGGCAGCGAAGGATTTGATCACAACGCCATTTATCGTTATCAACGCAGATGATTATTATGGCAAAGAGGGATTCCAGGCCGTGCATGATTACCTTGTAAAAGGCGGTAAGTCCTGTATGGCCGGTTTTGTTCTGAAGAATACATTGTCAGACAATGGCGGTGTTACCCGAGGTATATGCAAGATGGATGCAGACAATAATCTGACAGAGGTTGTTGAGACGAAGAATATTGTCAAAACTGCCGATGGCGCAGAAGCAGATGGCGTCAAGCTGGATATCGATTCACTGGTATCTATGAACATGTGGGGACTGACACCGGAATTTCTGAATGTTCTTGAGAAAGGATTTGTAGCGTTTTTCGAGAAAGAAGTGCCGGCGAATCCTTTAAAAGCAGAATATTTAATTCCGATTTTTATTGGTCAGCTGCTTGAAAAAGGACAGATGGCAGTAAAGGTGTTAAAGACCAATGATACCTGGTACGGTATGACTTATCGAGAAGATGTAGAAGCTGTCAGAGAGAGTTTTCGCAAAATGCTTGCTGAAGGCGTATATACTGAAGAACTGTTTGGTGATTTAGAGGATAAATAATTTGAAGGCTTTTTCTAAAGTTGAATTTTACGATCGCGTTTTATGGAAGAATTATCTGGCGGTTATCGGTGTTGTCGGTACGATTGTGACATTGATTTCATTTTTTGTAACGGCCGAAGATATTGACAGGTTTTCTGAAAAACAGCTGGCTGCTTTTTTGGTTGCTGGACTGGTGTTGATATTTTCTGTGATGTGGTATAGTGCCAATCACAGAAAGCATGCGGTGAAGATGATTAACAATACGATTGTAAGAATTGCAGAGGGCGATATTTTTGAGCTGATGGAACGGGATCCGGATAAACGTATCGACGAGTTGTCGGTCATTGGGGCCAATGATTTTTATGATACGCTGGTGGATGATCGAATTGTGGCCAGGAAAACGCTGCATGGGCGGTATATTGAGCAAATCAGGAAAGCAGGAAAACTGAAACAGTTGGAGAGCACGATAGAGCAGGACGCTTTATTAAATAAACCGGAGCATTGTCAATGTGTACCAGGCAGACAAGCAGGAAGAAAAGTCAGATATCCTCTGGGCAGTGTCGTAGAATTTGAGAATTATGTATTGACTGCTTTTACAAAGTTTGATGAGGATAATAAAGCTTATTTATCCGCAGAGGAGTATGTGGGATTCTGGATGCAGTTCTGGAAAAATATTGATGAGATTTATGCGGGACGGACATTAAATATTCCTTTAATGGGGGCAGGAATTACGCGCTTTCGAGATGGAAAGCCATCAAAGCAGGAATTATTGGAAGTTATGCTATGGACGCTGAAAATCAGTGGTTTCCATAATACATATTCGGATGGGAAGGTTAATATCGTTATTTATCGGTCAGATGTGAAAGATATTGATTTTTACCATATCCAGCATAATTTAAGCCTGGAATAAGTAGCCAAATAAGAATACATATGATAAAATAAAGCTAAGAGATTCTAGTATTAATCTAAAGGCCTATGGCCTTTGGTTCTCTGAGTTGAGTTCAGAGAATGAAAGATTGCTGACATTCGTGGCGAGTTAAAGGACTCGAACCGATGCCAGCATTGGTTCGAGTCCTTTAACTCGCTTCCGGTTTAATGTAGAGTCTCTTTTTATTTTTATAGTTGGTAAGAGAAGATGGATATACTGGAAGATAAGGTAATATGTCAACTGATTCAAAGCCTGAAAGTCAGGCTGAGAAAGAAGACGATTTCGAGCCGGGAACAGCCTTTTTTATCGGCACCAAGGCTGATATTTGTATGCGGCAAGGAGTGGGTTGACAATGAGGAGACAATTCGTAATTATACAATCAGAACTTTGAGAAAATGCAGAATAGCGAATCACTATGGTACACAGAATGAAGCTGTTCTGTGTATTATTGCAGAGAAATTGTATGTGCAGGATCTGTCGGAGGACATTTTTTCTTTTGAGAAGATGTTGGCAGAAATCAGTGATCGTATTATCATTGTGGCAGAAAGCCCGGGAACATTTTGTGAATTGGGTGCTTTTGTAATGGATGAAGACTGCAGAAGAAAGACCATGGTGATCAATGAGGACAATGCAGATTATGAGAATTCATTCATTACAAAAGGGCCAATCAAGAAGCTGGAATCATTGAATGAAAGCAGTATTATCAGGCACAATGGCCTGGAACGGATCAAGAACAGCCATGAGTATAATTTCAAAGTGCAGGAGATAGCCAAGGCACCGTTGACGATTGCTATTAATGATAATGCGGGAGCAGTTGAATTAAAAAGCCTGATCTATGAATTGGCCAATATCGTTGAATTGTTTCAGCCTGTTGAGTATTTTGAAATTGAGACATTATATAAGCGTTTAAAGGATTTTGAAGGGTATACGATTAAGAATACAGCGGATCACAAGATCAGAAGTATCCGGCAGGTATTATCATTGATGGAGAAGATGGATATGCTGCTTCGACAGGATGGTTATTATATTTTAAATAAGAATATTTCCTGTTACAATGTGATGTTTCGAATTTCAAGGAAAGAATTTAATGATTTCAGGATTATGTATCTTAATCGCCTGAATAAGTGTCAGAAGAGCAGGGTGGATGTATTATGAGATTGAGTGAGAGGATTGCGAAGGGAATTGGTATTGACGAATCTTATGTCACTATTATTGCATCCCGCAATAATTTATACGCAAAATATTATATTCCGAAGAAAAATGGACGCTATCGTCTGATCCTGCAGCCTTCTAAGGAATTAAAGGTTCTGCAGCGCTGGCTTCTCAGAAATATTTTTGCTTATTTTCCCGTATCTGAATACAGTTCCGCATATAGTAAAGGGAATTCTGTCAGAAAGAATGCAGCGGTACATAAAGAAGGAAGATATTTGCTGCATACGGATATTACTAACTTTTTTCCAACTATTTCCCGAACAATGTTGAAGCAGTATTTTCAATCCAATGAGAGTTTGACGAGAAAGCTTGGGATGGCAGATGAGGATATTGAGTTGATCCTGGATATTTGCTTATATAGAGGTGAGAATCTGGTTGTTGGCAGTGTGGCATCTCCGCAGATTGCCAATATGTTGATGTATGCATTTGATCTGGAATTGAAGCAAATGCTGGATGGCTTTGGCAGTTTTCGATACACCCGATATGCAGATGATATTGTTATTTCATCGATGTCTTTCATAGATGAACAGGTTTTGAAGCAGACAGAACAGTTAATGATCAAGTATGGTTTCAAGATGAATCATGAAAAGACTTATTATATGGGGAAGAATGGTAAACGCCAGGTGACAGGGATTGTTCTGGATAATAATCGCAATGCATTAACGATCGGTAATAAGAAATACAAAAAGTTTCAGCGTATGCTCTATGACTATCTTGTGAAGGGCCATGGAGATTTGGGATATATTAAAGGCTATTTGGCGTATATACAAGAGGTAAGCAGGCAGCAGTATGACCAGTTGGCTGAAATTTATAAAAGATATGATATAGAGAATGTTTTATTTCATAATGCAAATGGCAGATAAATAAACGAAGGAGATCGAGAGATGAAATATGATTATTTAGTAGTAGGTTCCGGTTTGTATGGTGCGATTTTTGCTCATGAGGCCAAGGTTCATGGCAAGACCGTTTTAGTTGTCGATAAACGTCCGAATATTGCGGGTAATATTTATACAGAGAATATTGAAGGCATTAATGTACATAAGTACGGTGCACATATTTTTCATACCAATGATAAGAAGGTCTGGAAGTATATTACACAGTTTGCAGAGTTTAACCGTTTTACCAACAGCCCGGTAGCTAATTATAAAGGAGAGTTGTATTCGCTGCCGTTTAATATGTACACATTTAATAAAATGTGGGGCGTTGTAACTCCTGAGGAAGCAGTAGCCAAGATTGAGGAACAGCGAAGCGAGATTACAGGGGAACCGAAGAATCTTGAGGAGCAGGCAATTTCACTGGTCGGACGTGATATCTATGAAAAACTGATTAAAGGGTATACGGAGAAGCAGTGGGGGCGTGACTGCAAAGAGCTCCCTGCATTTATTATCAAACGTTTGCCGGTGCGTCTGACATTTGACAATAACTACTTTAATGCACTTTATCAGGGAATCCCGGTAGGCGGCTACACAAAGATGATAGAACGCCTGCTGGAGGATATTGAAGTGCGTTTGGACACAGATTATCTTGAACAGAAGGCGGAGTTGGATGCGTTGGCAGATAAAGTTGTCTATACCGGTCCGATTGATGCTTACTTTGATTATAAGCTGGGTACACTTGAGTATCGCTCTGTCCGCTTTGAAAATGAACTGCTTGACAAGCCGAATTTTCAGGGCAATGCAGCAGTGAACTACACAGATCGAGAGACACCTTGGACGCGTATCATTGAGCATAAATGGTTCGAATTCGGCAAGGATGAGAATGGCAATGATCTGCCGAAAACGATAATTAGCCGTGAATACAGCAGTGAGTGGAAACCGGGCGACGAGCCATATTACCCGGTGAATGATGAGAAAAATGGTGCACTTTATGCAGCGTATAGGAAGTTGGCAGATGCGGAAGAAAAAGTAATTTTTGGCGGACGTCTGGGTGAATACAAGTACTACGATATGGATCAGGTTATTGCGGCGGTACTTGAGAAGTGTGAGAATGTTTTTGGTTTATAGATTAAACAATACCATGGATTCGATGTTCGAAAGCAATACCTTTGTATTTCGTGACTTGAAAAAGAGCATGAGAGAGGTTATTGCTGAAGAAAAAGGTATGGTAACACTGGACAGTCAATTCAAATCAATCGATATCAGAGATATTTCCGATAACTATCGGTTCATAGGCGGCAAAGAGCAATGTACTGAGTTCATCAAAAAGTCATTGGCATCTATGCCGCAGGAACGCTGTGTCAATAAAACGATACAAAGAACATACAGAAGGGAAGATATCCCGGATGCTGTGTTTACAAAGTCCCATCGGGATGTGGAATATTAGTGTGATTTCTTTGAAAAAGTAAATTCCTTTCAAATCATGTAGGAACAGATTATAATGTTTTTACTGGCCAACATCATGTTGGCATGACTTTGAGTATTTGCATCATCAATTAGATATATCGCGTATATATTTTTGAGAAGGCATGGAATTGATGATGTATTATTCAGATGTGGTGACTAAAAATATGCAGTCCATCGATGGATTTTCTCATATCTGTATATCCACAGACAATGTAGATGTTTTCCAGACCGGATATATCGCCTAACACGGAAACTCCTTCAGAAGCTGAAAAGCTCTTGAAACCAGCGCCGGGTCAGCACCATTACAGATACGGATTGAAAATACCGAAGTGGTGATCTCAACTGTAGGGGTATTACCAGAGCGTATGGCATATGGCTGCGATATATCCTGAGGTTCAGCCGGCTGGTCATGGACAATAGAGACAGGGACAACATCCTGCTTTTGACGGGGTGTTTCTGAGTGGCCATAAGAAGGCTGAGGTATCTGGTCAGCTGCGATCTTACGGCACCGACTGAGCCAGTTATAAAAAGTGCTGGGAGTGATATCATTTTCACGACACCAGTCAGCATCTGTCATGCCGCTTTTGCGGCATTCATTGATAAGTCTAATCTGTTCCTGTAATGGGACACGAGGTTTGCGAGTAGCTGCCATAATATTTCCTCCATCTTGTAGTCATTTACTCTAATTGTAGATGGAAAAAGATTAGGGTGCAATCCGCATTATTATTTGGCGCTTACCTTTTTTCTCTTATTTCCGACTCCTATTGCGATGTCGGAACTGTGTGCTTCAAATTCAATGTGTTTCTACAATTGGAAAATATTAAGCTAAAATAATAAAAGTTTCCGAAATGGGAAAATAATTTGATATTCTGCGTATAATATGCTATATTGAGAAAAAAGGAGGAATGCAGATATGGTTGAACGAAAAGAATATCTTGACCAGCTTTGGGCATGGAAAGACGAGCAGCAGATCAAAGTCGTGACCGGAATCCGTCGCTGTGGAAAATCTGTACTTCTGGAACAGTATCAGCAGAGACTCTTAGCGAATGGAGTCACGCCAGAACAGATTATTTCTATCAATTTTGAAAATCTGGATTACGAACCTTTAAAAGATTATATGAAGCTGTACAATTACCTCAAAGAACGTTTGTGTGCAGATAAGATGACATATATCTTTTTGGATGAGGTTCAGGAAGTTCCATCATTCGAGAAAGTGGTTGACAGCCTTTATATTAGAGACCATGTGGATGTTTATATCACAGGCTCCAATGCATATATGCTGTCAAGTGAGCTTGCAACACTTTTGTCAGGAAGGTACACAGAGATCAAGATGCTGCCGCTTTCCTTCCGCGAGTATATGGTGGTGACAGGTATGGCAAAAGAGGAAGCTTTTGCAGAGTTTATGAAAACTGGCGGAATTCCGTATGTGGCAGTAATGAACCGCACGGATGAAAAAATAGATCAGTATTTGGAAGGAATCTATAACACCGTCATTGTAAAAGATATTGAGCAGCGGCAGGCGAGAAGAGAAAAAGAGGGTGGAAAACGTAAAATCACAGATATTGCGCTGCTAAAGACAATTGCCAGGTATCTGGCAAGCGTTATCGGCAGTACAGTGTCTATGAAAAGTATAACAGACTACCTGACCTCAGCGGGAAGGAGAGTATCCCAAAACACAGTCAGTAATTATGTTGAAGCTCTGACAGAGTCCTTCATTTTTTATCCCGTGGAGAGGCTTGACATTGTGGGAAAGCAGCTCTTAAAGGTCAATAATAAGTTTTATATGGTAGATATGGGAATCAGAAACCACATTCTTCCAAGAAAGCGGTATGATCTTGGATTTACCATTGAGAACATTGTGTATCTTGAACTTTCACGAAGGGGCGGCAAAGTCAATATTGGAAAATGCGGTTCTACTGAGGTTGACTTTGTGACACAGAAGGAAGGGGTGCTTACCTATTATCAGGTGACTGCTGATATGACGGCGGAAGAAACTTTTGAGAGAGAGATGAGACCGCTGCGTAGCATTCAGGATAATTATGAAAAGATTGTCCTGACACTGGATCGATTTTCACTCGGAAATTACGATGGCATAAAAGTTGTGAATGTCATCGATTGGCTATTGGGATGAGGAATCTGTGGATGCGTCGTCAAGTTTGAAGGAACTTCCAGATGAAATGTTGAAAATCACAGATGAAAAACTGTTTGAATAAAAATAAGAAAAGGATGGAAACAGCTTCCAGATAAATTGTGAGTAAGAGTATTTTCGGCAGAAAAAAGGGACGCATATCTTTAGTATTTTTTCTGCTCGATTTCAGTAGGTTTCGAAAATATCCATTATATTTGCTTCCGGCTGATCGAAACCGGCATTACGAATCAGCCGGAAACAAATATTTGTTCTTTTAATTCCAGAAATGCTTCTACATATGCATACTTCCATCATCGGAATGACGGTTTCTTCAAAACGGAATTACGGTTTCATAAGTCCGGATAGTATGGACACGGAAGCCGGAATACTCAACCATGTAGAATCCTATTGTAAAGCAGGTAGATTACATCTACGGATATATTTTTTTAATACCAGGCTGTTTTCTAATATTTTAAGGCAGCATGCTAAGCGTGAAACGACATCTTCTTGTGATAATGAAAGGCGCTTGGCAATGTCTTCGTCTGATAGTGCTGGTTTGTGATTTAGTTCGAACTTATAAATGATAATTTGTTGGTCAATATTATCTAATTCAGAAAGTGCAATAGATATATCTTCATTATCAACATATGAATCTTCATGATTAGAGTAACTGGTCTGATCAACAAAAACTTGGGTAGAGTCACGGAAGATCGGATTATTTATACGACAAACAGCAAGCGTGTTTCTGACTGTTCTTTCGGGTAAATCAGTACCTTCAGAGATTTTTTTTATAAGCGTATCCGTATCGATAAAGGAGTTAACATCGTTAAAACAATGGAGATCAATGTCTTCGTGGGAATTGGTGTATTTTAAAATAATAGCCATTTTCCTATAATAATAAATACTGACGTTGAATATATTTTTTGCAATATAGGTGCTGGCGCCATGACGGATACGAGAGGACATAAAAGTAGTAATGGTGCCTTTTTCAGGTAAATATTTTTCTAATTCCAGCCAGACTGCTGCTTCGGCAGCTGAACAGAGTTCGTCATAGATTTTCATGAATTTTGGAAATTTCTGTTTTACATGTTGGCGAATAAAAGGACGATTTTCAGTTATGATTTTTTCTTTTTCTGCTGGTGTCATAATAAGTGTCTCCTTTTCTGGTGCGCAGGTAATTAATACCTGAGGGGATAGTGACATGTGTATTATATCAGAGCCTAAGAGGATGTTGGTTGCATATCGTGAAACTTTTAAAAAAATATAAATGCCAATCTTGCACCTTACTAAGTGATAGATTATAATTAATATTAAGGATATCTTAAATATCATCCGGAAGATTTCTGGATGATATTTTTTGTTAAGAATAGAATCCTGATTCGGAGGATAATCGATGCGAGGTGCATATTCCGCAAAAACAGAGCAATCGCTCCGCATGAGCGGAGCGCTGTTCCGCTAGGAACGGATCATTGCCCTGTTGGTTAATAAAGTTACTTGCTTTCTACACGTCTATCAGAGGTTATACAGGATTTTGTGTTAAGAACGATAGCATTTGCTGAGACGTCATTTGATTACATGTTGGTTATAAATCAGAAGTGTCAATATCTGGCTGAAGGGATGACGTATAAGAAAAAAAGAGCTATAATGAAAAGAAAATGCAGTAATCGATTATCCATATAAAATCTGATGGAGGTGAGAGACAATGGGCAATTTTGTAAATCCAGGAAATGATGCGTTTCAGGCAACATTAAATGCAAAAATATATGTTGATAAGAGTGGATTGCTTAATTATACCAATAGTGTTTTGGCATCTACGGATGCTTATATATGTAATAGCCGTCCAAGACGTTTTGGAAAATCAATTACGGCCAATATGCTTACGGCTTATTACAGCAGAGGTTGTGATTCTGAAGAAATGTTTTCACAATTAGAAATAAGTCAATCACCAGATTTCAAAAAACATTTGAATAAGTATGATGTCATTCATTTGGATGTGCAGTGGTGTATGGAGCCGGCAGGTGGCCCAGAACATATTGTATCATATATTTCAGAGCAGACGATTATGGAATTGATGATGTATTATCCGGATGTGGTGACAAAAAATATGCGGTCTTTGCCGGAAGTTTTAGCGCGTATTAATGCTGCAACGGGCAGGAGATTTGTTATCATTATTGATGAGTGGGATGTTGTAATTCGTGATGAAGCTGCTAATTTGAAAGTCCAGAATGAATATATTAGTTTTTTACGTGGGTTATTTAAAGGAACAGAACCGACAAAATATATTCAATTGGCTTATTTAACGGGCATTCTGCCGATTAGAAAAGAGAAGACACAATCTGCATTAAACAATTTTGATGAATTTACAATGCTCAGTCCGAGTGTGCTGGCAAAGTATATCGGTTTTACCGAAGATGAGGTACGCAAGCTTTCTGAAGTTTATCATCAGGATTTTGAAAAGGTAAAAAGATGGTATGACGGATATTTTTTGAATGATTACCAAGTTTATAATCCACGTGCAGTTGTCAGTGTTATGCTAAAGGGTGAATTTAAAAGTTATTGGTCAGAAACAGCGTCCTATGAAGCCATTGTACCCCTTATTAATAGAAATTATGACGGATTAAAAACGGCTATTATCGAAATGCTTTCTGGAAGTGCGGTTAAGGTCAATACAGCAACATTTACGAACGATATAGTCAATATTCGGAGTAAGAATGAAGTACTGACTTATATGATCCATTTGGGATATCTCGGATATGATCAGTCAAGAAAGAATGCATTTGTTCCGAATGAAGAAATCAGGCAGGAATTGATGTTGGCAGTTGAGAGTAGGGCCTGGAATGAGATGCAGTTGTTTGAGCAGGAGTCAGAAAGTCTTCTCGATGCAACATTAGATATGAATGGTGATGCGGTTGCAGAGCAGATAGAGAAAATTCATAATGAATATGTATCTGTTATTCAGTACAATAACGAAAATTCATTGAGCAGTGTGCTGACAGTTGCGTATTTAAGTGCGATGCAGTATTATTTTAAACCGGTTCGTGAATTGCCAACGGGAAGAGGATTTGCAGATTTTGTCTATATTCCAAAACCTGAATACAGGGAAGATTATCCGGCGATGGTTGTTGAATTAAAATGGAATAAGAATGCAAAAACAGCTTTAGCTCAGATAAAAAACAAGAAATATCCGCAATCAGTTTTGAATTATACAGGGGATATTTTGATGGTTGGAATTAATTATGATAAGGAAAATAAAGAACATCAGTGCCTGATTGAAAAGTACAAAAAGTAAGATACGGTATATATCAAGCCATTCATTGGAGGAAAAAGATGATTCATTATGTGGTGCCGCATGCTGACAGCGGGTATGGATTCGATGTTCGAAAGCAATACCTATGTATTTCGCGACTTGAAAAAGAGCCTGAGAGAGATTATTGCTGAAGAAAAAGGTATGGTAACATTGAACAGTCAATTCAAATCAATCGATATCAGAGATATTTCCGATAACTATCGGTTCATAGGCGGCAAAGAGCAATGTACTGAGTTCATCAAAAAGTCATTGGCATCTATGCCGCAGGAACGCTGTGTCAATAAAACGATACAAAGAACATACAGAAGGGAAGATATCCCGGATGCTGTGTTTACAAAGTCCCATCGGGATGTGGAATATTAGACAGTAGTTTAACGGACTAAGATGACAAAGCAGATTGCTGAGTTAAAAGCGTCACTGAATGACCCTTAGTTTTATCCAGATAACAGCATTTTTATGGATTTTATCTGGGTGTTATCAGCATTTAATCTCTGACTTTTTTGGGGGTATCCAACGTCATTTTGACAGTATGCCAAAATCTTACGATTCGCTTTTTACCCCATTTTCCGTTAAAATAGAAGGAGTGGCAGTTATGTGCAAAGTAATGGAAGATATGAGAAATGAAGCGGCAAAAGAAGCAGCAAGAAAGAATTCGATTGAGACAGCAAAGAGCTTGCTTTTGCTTGGAAAATTGACGTATGCTGAAATAGCACAAGCTACGAAACTTACGGTTGATGAGGTTGAGGAATTGGATAAGAAAAAGAGTGCATAATTGATTCTGAACCCGCTGACGTACTGTGTAAATTCTACAGGGTGCGCTGGCGGGCTTTTTTATTATATGTTCAACGGGTTATGACGATAAGATGACAAAGAAGATTGCTGAGTTTAAAGGTAAAGTGTTACTGACCTCATGAGCTGTCACTGTATTGCTCTCATGAATAGTCGCTACATTGCTTAACTTTTTGTCATCAGCTCATCCAGGGCTGCCGCCTGTTTTCAGGCGGCAATAAGCATTTACGTTGTTATGGTTCCAAGCATTTCATAGGAATATAAGAATACACAAAGAATGAATGATATTTTAAATGACAATCCTGCGGCTCTATTTAAATCGAGTAACAGCATCTTTTGTTGTATTCCGTTTTATGCTAGAATAGAATTGAGTTATGTTAATTATTGGAATAATTAGCGAAATATGAAGAGCAAGAAGGTGAACAACATTGGCACGAAAGAATTTTTTTGAATTGCTGGAACGAGAAATTGATTTTCAAAAGGAATATGAGAAAATCGAAGATAAGATTATCAATGATGAATTTATGCTGAGCCTGGAAGCTGTGATAGAAAAAGATTTCAGTGACTGGCCGTTCCGTGGAAATTTTATTTCTTTCTGGGAATTAAGATGTCATTTGGGTTTTACATATACGGAATCAGATGTTTATGGGGAAGATTATGAACCGGATAGAAAGCATATCAAGATGGACGATTTTTTGCTCTATTCAGAGATGATGTTGAATATGATGCAGTTATTGGAAACAAAGCATGAACTGACATATGCGTCCAAGATCCGGTTGGTGAAAGACACGATTTTGTATGATCTGGAAAAAATCAATCACGAAATGGTGAAGCAAAAGGATGGTCGGCTGATTATTGTTCAGAAAGATGCAGCAGTTTCAGCGGTGGTAGATTTGGTAGAACCTGATCTGGCTCAGATTATTCTTGAGTATCATCACTACCTTTTAAAAGGAGATTTGGGAGCGAAGAAGGACATATTGCGAAAATTGGCAGATGCTTTAGAGCCAAAACGAAAGGAACTTGATAATCTGAATAAAACTTTATGTTCTGATTTCTTTTTCCTTGTCAATAAAATGAATATCAGACATAATAATTGCGATCCGTCAGATAAGTCAAAGTATGTTGAAAAGTTTGATAAGATGACAAAGCAGCAAAAAGAAGCGTGGTATGATGGTATCTTTCAACAGGGGCTGATGCTGTTCCTCACAATCGAGCAGGCAAAGCGGACAAAGGAGATTGCTGGGTTTAAAGCGGCACTGAATGAGAAATAATGGCAGTGAATAAAAAGGACATAATTGAAGGGAAGATTTTGTATGCTGAATATATTTTATGGCGATATGAAGGAAGCAGTTTACAATACAGCTTCTTATTTTAAGTATGATTATGAAGATGACTGGATAACAGATCCGTTTGTAAAAGAGATGATTCAAGATGTAGATCAGTCTATTGTTCTGGATAGTGGTGTGATAGACAGTCCGGTTCTGGGAAAAATTCCGCCAACAGGCTTATCCGGTGGGGTAAAGACATTAATTCTTGTGAAATTTGATAAGGATAAAATATTTAATGCATCAACTTGCGGAGACAATTGTGCAAAATGGTTATTGAAAATTGCAGAAAAAGAGGACAGGACAATTAATCTTCATCATTTGATGCGGTTTGGAACAGAACCGTTTACGATTCGTGTTCTGAATACGAATCAAATTGTTCATTCAATGGAAGAATTGGTGTCAATAGCAGGGGAGTTTGTCTGATCGACGGGAGTGGTGTGTGATGAAAGGAAAACATAAAATTATCGTATCAACAAAGCGGTTAAAATACGAGTTTGAGCTTCAACGTAATTTGACCATTATTCAGGGGGACAGTGCAACCGGGAAAACGACATTAGTCGATATGATTCGAGATTTTGTAAATAATCCATCGGGTACGCCAGTAGAATTAAATTGTGATAAGAAGTGCTACGTGTTGGAAGGCGCTTTATGGAAACAACAGTTAACTAGTATTACAGATGGTATTGTTTTTATCGATGAAGGAAATGAATTTATAAAATCTTCAGAGTTTGCCCGGGAAATCCAACAGACCGATAATTATTATGTGATTGTAACCAGAGAATCTTTGCCTGCTTTGCCATATAGTGTAGAAGAAATCTATGGAATACGAACATCGGGAAAATATGGCTCTTTGAAGCAGAGTTATCATGAATTTTATCGCTTATATGGAGCAGATACGTATGAGAATGAAGTAAAACCGGAACTTGTTATCACAGAAGACAGCAACTCGGGTTATCAATTTAGCGCTATATCTACCAGAGTCGTTTGAATGGTTAATCCTTTCCAGCGGAATTCTTAAGAACGGTGCTTTAGATGAAATATTACGCAATCCATCAGAATATATAGAAAGCAAAGAATATTTCAGTTGGGAAAGATTTTTTACAGCGATTTTGATTGAAGAGACAAAAGACAGTTATATGGCATACGCGAAACGAAAAATAAATCCTGTGTATTTAGAGAAGACAATGCAACAAGCTATTTTAAAGCAGATGCCTGGAATAATAATGTATTGACGAACAAATGTTCTTATGGTATGATAAAGACAGATAAAAGGTGGCGGTAAGTATCTGATCAGACGGGAGTGTGTAGTATATGGCAGACTTGAAAAGATTACCAGTTGGAATGGATGATTTTAAGGAAATTCGTAAGTCAGAATTTTACTATATAGATAAGACGAAGCTAATTGAGCAGGTCCTTGAAAATTGGAGCAAGGTAAATCTTTTTACCAGGCCACGACGATTTGGCAAGACGCTGAACATGAGCATGTTGAAATGGTTCTTTGAAATCGGAACCGACACGACATTCTTTGATGGTCTTTATATTTCAAAGAATCAAGCGTTGTGTGAAGAATACATGGGCAAGTATCCGGTTGTGCTTTTATCTCTGAAAAGTGTAGAAGGGCTTACATTTGAGGAGGCCAGAGCTTCTTTGTGCGAATTGATTGCCGGCGAAGTGAGAAGATTTAAATTTTTAGAGAAGAGCGACAGGTTGGATGATGATGAAAAGAATGCCTATCATGATTTGATTTTTATTCAGAATTTAAAAGAGGCTATACTTGGAACCAAGTTAAAATTTTCATTGAAAAAGATATCAGAATTATTATATAAGCATTATGGACAGAAAGCGATCATTCTGATCGATGAATATGATGTGCCGTTGGACAAGGCATTCCAGCATGGTTATTACAGAGAAATGGTGACATTAATTCGTGGATTGTTTGGTGAAGCCTTTAAGACAAATGATTTTCTCCAGTTCGCGGTTTTGACAGGTTGTCTTCGGATTTCGAAAGAGAGTATTTTTACAGGGCTTAATAATTTCAAAGTTTATGCGGCAAATGATCTCCGATATGATGAAGCATTTGGTTTTACCAATGAAGAGGTCAAGCAGCTTCTGGCTGATTATTACTTAGAGGAACATTTTGCAGAAGTCAAGGAATGGTATGACGGTTATCATTTTGGTAATGCAGATATCTATTGCCCGTGGGATGTGATCAACTATGTAGATGATCTTGTGTTTGATCCGAAGGCCAGGCCAAAGGCTTACTGGATCAACAGCAGCGGGAATGATCTGGTTAAGCGATTTATTGACAAGGCAGATATGACCACCAGAGATGAGATCGAAGAGTTAATTGCCGGCCATGCAGTCAAGAAGCGGATTCGAATGGATCTGACCTATGATGAGGTTGATAATACGATTGACAATGTGTGGAGTGTTTTGTTTACAACTGGTTATCTGACCCGGGAAGGCCGTGAGATGGATGGTATCTACAGGCTGATCATCCCGAATAAAGAAGTGAGGGAAGTCTTTGTACTTCAGATCAGTGAATGGTTTAACCGTGTTGTTGCAAATGACAGAGCATCCACGGAGAAGATCAATCGAGGATTCCTTGAAGGTAATGTAGAAGATATCCAGCAGGAACTGACGCATTTTCTTGGCGAGTCGATCAGTGTATTGGATACCAAGGCAAGGAATGAGGAAAAAGAAATCTTTTACCATGGCATTTTGATTGGCATTTTGAAAAATAATGCCAACTGGGCAGTCCGTTCTAACAGAGAGTCTGGGGATGGATATGCGGATATACTGATTAAGCCGAAGAATCCGGATACGGGGATCGTCATTGAATTGAAATACGCCCGTTCTTTTAAAGAGCTGGATCAAGCATGTGAGCGGGCACTTGAACAGATCAAAGATCGCAGATATGATGAAGCGCTTCGTGAGGATGGGCGTAATGAGGTTCTTGCCTATGGCATTGCATTCTGGAAAAAGCGGTGCAAAGTGGTGGTTGATAAGATATAGAATCCTGTAAGAAAATCCCGTCAGGTCGTTGTGACTTGATGGGATGCGTTTTAGAGTGAGGTAATTGTCATATGAATTCGAGGAGATATTTTGAAATTATGCCTTCTGAAGGTGAGAAGAAATTTACACTGCCTGTGAATGAGCATCAGGTGATTTTTCAAAGGTATTTGGATATGACATATCATGTGCAGGAACTGGATCAGCTGTATCGGATGATGTTATATAATCTTGAAAAAATTTTTCGGGATTATGATTTATTATTTGATGACAGGGTATATACTTATAATGGGCAGGAAGTGGATGTGCTTCAGCTCAATGCTTTGATAGGGAATGCCATCAGTTCGGCGCGTACATTAATTGAGTCGGTTGAAGTTTTTGACAAGGCTTATATAGATTCGGATGGAACATTTAAGACGTATTATATTTCAAAGGCCTATGACAAATGGATGGCATATCGGATGGTGGATTTTCTGAGAAATTATATGCAGCATGGACATGTTCCGATTAGTTATGATGGAAATAAGATTTTTTTGAATCTGACTGAAATATTGGATGTCCATCATATGAGGATCAACAAAGCGTTAAGGCAGCAATATACAGACGTTTATGCTCAGTTGATGGAACAGGGCGCTGTGGAGACAAGGTTAGCGTGTGTTTTTCCGTTGTATCAGTATTTTCTTCTGGTACATAAGTTATATCTTGATTTTTGGCGATATGCGGACTGGACTTTAGGGCATATGGACGAAGAGGTTCGTGCAATTGTGGCAGAGCATCCGGAATATAGGCAGACATTTGATCAACATGCATTTGTTCCGGTGTATTGTGATGCGGCTGGTTTAACGCATGGTTTTGATTTGAATGCGGATTTCCTGGGGGCATTGGATGGCATCAAGAGGCTGGCAGAAGAAAAGTATGAGGCTTATAAAGCTTCCAATGGGAATCTGTTGATTTTGACGATGGATTATTGTCTGGAAAATAGGGCGCCGGAGATGCTTTTTGTGGATGATTCAGTGCTTTCGAATAATCTGGTGGAATATTGCAGAGAACACGGCCAGAACGTACATCACATTTCTTTTGAAAAGCATTATGGTAGCATGGACATGCACACAGTACATGAAATGTTCCCATATATTCAGTTTGAAGATGGCATACAGTGGAATGTACCATACAGTGATGTAACAATTGCGGATTTTATCCGGACTTTTCCGAATATAAGGCAAACAGGTATTTGTGCGCAAGTGAATAATGTGGCAGGTGGGGGTCCTTTGGGGCATCTCATTATGCATGGATGGCATATGATTATGGACAGTGCGGCATACATTGCGGAGCAGATGCAGATTGAGTCGGCAATAGATGTTGTTGATTGGATATCAAGGGCTGAATTTGTTGCCTCAAAAATGCGGTTGCTCAGACAATCTTTCTCACGGCAGGATGCACATAAACCAGACGTACACTTTTTGATGCACTACATTCGTCAACAGGATCATTGGAATATTATTGAGATGTCCCAAAATATGAAAGCGAAGCCTGAGCTTTTGAAAATGTTGTTGGAGAATCTTGGTTATATCAGCGGCGATAGCATTCATTATCAGTATGATGCCGAATGTGCTGAAAAAATGAATCAGTATCAGAAAAAAAGAAAGGTTGAGATTGAAAATCGCCATGGATCAGATGTGGACTGTTCTGCAATGAATCAAGCGGTGATGAATGCCAATGCAGATGCACTCTATTATTGTCTTACTTTTGATGTGAATCAATTACCACAGGCGTATATGGAACGATTGGAAGATGATAGGGCATATGTTAATTGGGATACATCTTCCAAATCATTCAAAATCATGGAACCATTGCCGACTGACTGTTCCATTCAGAAAGTGTATGATATAGCGGAAAAAATGAATCAGATTTCTAAAGCAATGGTACTTCAATGTGAAAAGGGAAAATGTATTGACGAACAAATGTTCTTATGATATGATGAAGATAGATTAAAGGTGGCGGTAAGTATCTGATTAGACGGGAGTGTGTAGTATATGGCAGACTTGAAAAGATTACCAGTTGGGCTGGATGATTTTAAAAAGATCCGAGAAAATAAGTTTTACTATATAGATAAGACTATGTTAATTGAGCAACTGCTTGAAAATTGGGGAGAAGTAAATCTTTTTACCAGGCCACGACGATTTGGCAAGACGCTGAATATGAGCATGTTGAAGGCTTTTTTTGAAATCGGAATAGATACGACACTCTTTGATGACCTTTATATTTCAAAGAATCAAGCGTTGTGTGAACGTTATATGGGGAAATATCCTGTAATTTTTCTGACACTCAAAGGTGTTGACGGATTAACGTTTGAAGCTGCAAAGTATCGCCTGGCGGAATTGATTGGTGCTGAGGCAGAGCGATTCGCTTTTTTAGCAGAGAGTACGCATCTGACAGAGAATGAGCGGAGTAAATATCAGATGATGATTCATTTGGAGAGTGGTAAGTACTCGGCAGATGAGGAGATGCTCGTATCCAGTTTGCAAATATTGTCGCAGCTTTTATATAAGCATTATGGGCAGAATACCATCATTCTGATTGATGAATATGATGTACCTCTTGATAAGGCATTTCAGCATGGCTATTACAGAGAAATGGTGACATTAATCCGTGGATTGTTTGGTAATGCGCTAAAGACCAACAGTTTTCTACAGTTCGCGGTGATGACAGGGTGTCTTCGGATTTCGAAGGAGAGTATTTTTACAGGGCTTAATAATTTCAAAGTTTATGCGGCAAATGATCTCCGATATGATGAAGCATTTGGTTTTACCAATGAAGAGGTCAAGCAGCTTCTGGCTGATTATTACTTAGAGGAACATTTTGCAGAAGTCAAGGAATGGTATGACGGTTATCATTTTGGTAATGCAGATATCTATTGCCCGTGGGATGTGATCAACTATGTAGATGATCTTGTGTTTGATCCGAAGGCCAGGCCAAAGGCTTACTGGATCAACAGCAGCGGGAATGATCTGGTTAAGCGATTTATTGACAAGGCAGATATGACCACCAGAGATGAGATCGAAGAGTTAATTGCCGGCCATGCAGTCAAGAAGCGGATTCGAATGGATCTGACCTATGATGAGGTTGATAATACGATTGACAATGTGTGGAGTGTTTTGTTTACAACTGGTTATCTGACCCGGGAAGGCCGTGAGATGGATGGTATCTACAGGCTGATCATCCCGAATAAAGAAGTGAGGGAAGTCTTTGTACTTCAGATCAGTGAATGGTTTAACCGTGTTGTTGCAAATGACAGAGCATCCACGGAGAAGATCAATCGAGGATTCCTTGAAGGTAATGTAGAAGATATCCAGCAGGAACTGACGCATTTTCTTGGCGAGTCGATCAGTGTATTGGATACCAAGGCAAGGAATGAGGAAAAAGAAATCTTTTACCATGGCATTTTGATTGGCATTTTGAAAAATAATGCCAACTGGGCAGTCCGTTCTAACAGAGAGTCTGGGGATGGATATGCGGATATACTGATTAAGCCGAAGAATCCGGATGTCGGGATCGTCATTGAGTTGAAATACGCCCGCTCTTTTAAAGAGCTGGATCAAGCGTGCGAGCGGGCACTTGAACAGATCAGAGATCGCAGATATGATGAAGCGCTTCGAGAGGATGGACGGAGTGAGATTCTTGCCTATGGTATTGCATTCTGGAAAAAGCGGTGCAAAGTGCTGGCTGAAAGATTATAAATTTGTGGTACAATACCTGACTTTTGGAGTTGAATAGTAAAATATGGTGCTAAGCCAAGGATTAAAGCCTATGGCTTAGCATTTTTTTGATCTCTCCATCGCTCAGAAAATAGGACATCAGTGGCAGGTTGCAAAGGGATATCCAGCAAGTTCCAGGTATTTTTTATGAGATCCTCATTCATAGTGACTTTAATTTTTCCATTCGTATCGTTTCCTTTTTTGTCTGTAGTGGTAAAAATTACATATTTTGCAGAGTCACCGTATTCTGAGCGCTTTGCCTGTGAAGCTTTCAGCAGTTTTGCTTTTCCAACTTCTTTATTAATCTCATATATCTGCTTCTTGGCCAGTTTGGGATTAAAAGTAACAATTCTTTTTTCTGTTATCTTAAATTTTTTAATTTTTTCTGTTTCAGTGTCTTTGAATTTATATTCAAACTCATCTACACATTCCTTGATACGGTATAAGTTCCTTTTTTGTTATTAGTTTTTTTAAGAAAATACGCCATAAAATCACCCGCTTATAGTACAACACCATAGCACCATATATGTAAGGGGCGAAAATAAATTTTGTCAAGTTTTTAAAGTGAATGCAAGAACAAACATTCGAAAAAAGCACTGTACTTTTCAGCCTTCAGATGTTATACTAATGGCATACTAAAGATTAGAAATACAGATTGGCACGAAAGGATACAGACCATATGGACAATTCTGCTGTAAGGAACAAATGGATGGATAGAGAGGCCCTGGAGAATTACAGGCATGCGATGCGTATATGCTGTATGAATGCATTGCATGTCTGTTCGGATGAGGCGCTTTCAGAGTTGTGCTATGATCTGGATATCAGCAGAAATGGGGATGCGAGAGCCTATGAGCATCTTCTGGGCGGCCAATGCATGGTGATTACTTCAGAGCCCGGAGGCGGGAAGTCCTATTTGATGTGGCTGCTGCTGAGGGATTATCTGGAGGACTGCAGGGATGATTCAGATCGTCTGCCGGTGTTTCTTGATGGAAGGGATTGCGGTATTGTTTGGGATTCGATTGAGAAGGGGATTGTGAGAGCACTCAGCGGGCATTTTCCCCTAGTCACTGAAGAATTAGTCAGGGAGCGATTGCGTGCAGGCGGGTTTGTCCTGCTGGTGGATGCAGTTGATGCGCAGTCCGAGACCGGCAGTTTTTTACTTTCTGAGCTGTATTGTCTGGGCCATGACACAGACAGTACGGTGATCATTGCTTCCAGAATGCAGTGTGACAGACGAGATTTCCATTCGGATTTTGTGTATTATACGATTGATCCTGTCAGCGATGAGCAGATTATCCGGTGGCTTGAGCGTGATGCGGCTTTAAGGATGATTGGTGGAGACGAGAGGAATAGGAGCTGTGAGATTCGACGGATGCCGGGACGGCTTCTGGAAGTACTTCGAACGCCCTTGTTTATTCGTATGTATGCGATGACAGCAGTACATTCCGATGACTGGACAGTTTTATCGAATCACACGGCGCTTCTGGAAGCCTATATAGATATGAGAATGAAGTCTATGAGCTGTTCACCGGAGAATCGTGACAGAATTTTTGCTGTTTTGTGCGAATATGCAGCGGATAGTTATGTCAATGGGGATAGTGAAGAACGTTTTTTGAACTGGGAGCGGTCAGAGATTTGTACTCAGATAGAGGCCGCTGGTTTTATTACACGGCATTCACAGACTGTTCATTTCAGATACAGCGTATTTCATCAGTTCTTTATGGCCTGCTATTTATCGGGACTCAGCGCGGAACAGTTGAATATATGGATGGATGCCCATAAATCGGACAAGCGGTATGATGAGAGTATTTGTTATCTGGCGGGCATTTTGGCCAATCACTGCAGTCAGAATTGGATTCTGGATTATCTGGAGCAGAACAATCTGAGGCTTTATGTGAAGGCCCTTGCGTACGGAAGAAATTATGCAGCGTTGGAAGTAAATATCAATTTTGAATATGCCTGTCATTTCTTTGCGCGTGTTTTGAGAACGTATGAGTCGATCATTCAGACACATTTTGACAATATTTATCGTCTGTTTGATGGTTATAGTATTGATGATACTGGGAAGGTATGTATTCGCGGGAATATGAATCTCCGGCAGAGAACATTGTCGGTGTGCATGTACAATGGTTCAGCGGAGGCGAAGACGCTGGAGGCTGTTGTATCCGGAGGCAGAGGCATCTACAGGATCGAAGATAAGACAGGGGTATCTTTTGATTTTGAAGAACATATGATCAGGAACAGGAGAGAGTATTGCTATGACCTGGATTTACTGACCTTGGGGCCGGATACGGCAAGAGAGATTGCTGTGGATATGATCAGAGATCAGACGATGCGTGCCATGGACAGGAAGAATATATTTGACGGGCATGTCGATGTGCTGTTGGCGGAATATACGGAGAGTAAGCTGAGGAGACTGCGCAGTAAGCGGTGGACAGGGAATAGTGAATCTATTCTGACATTGTATACAGGCGATTATGACCGGATTATACATAGACTGGAACAGCTGAGTGTGACGAACATCGAGATTAATGTTTGTGCCAGCCTGACTGCACTGATAAGGTCAAGAGTCGATGATGTGACAGAATTGCTGGATATCCGGCCGGATCTGCCGCAGACAGATTTAATGCTGAAGCAGGGAAGGCATTCTGATAGGTCGGAGGCGGCTTATTCGGATCGGCAGTTATTGAAGAAGATACAGAGAATATGGACGTTGTCGGATGATGCCATACGAAGGATTACGACAGAGATTGTACCGGTTTTGTCAGCAGTCAGACAGCCCGTCAGGAAGATCGGCTGGGTCTGTCGCGGTGATGGATTTTCCGGCATCTGTTACATAGAAGTGAAGACAGATGAAGGAGAGGATATCTCACCGATTTTAGAATTCCGGGAGGATGCTGACAGAATCGGCACTTTCGGAGATTTAGCTTCTGCAGCTGATTTACATGGTACCGTTCAATTGCAGAGGCTCGGCAAGTGTGAGTCGGATGTATTAAGAGAACGGACGTCCATTTTGCAGCGCTATTTTGGTGATTATGTATTCCATAGTATTATCTATAGAGAAGTTAAAAGGGATTTTGAGCGGCTGTTTGGCAGACGATAAATTTCAACAGGACATTTCAGGAAAGGACTTGAAGAAAATGATAGAGACAATCAGACTTTTTGATGAAGATAGCCACCAGACCTTGTTTGAGGGGTGCGTATTATCTTGTGAGCAGGATGGTGATTTATATAAGATCACATTGAACCAGACAATGTTTTTCCCGGAAGAGGGCGGTCAGAGCTGCGACAGAGGCACACTCAATGATATTCCGGTGGAGAAGGTACTGGAGAAGGACAGAGTGATCTACCATTGGGTGAAGGAACCGCTGTGGGAAGGCGATACGGTTACAGGTTGTGTCGATTGGGAGAAGCGTTTCTCAGATATGCAGCAGCATACGGGCGAGCATATTGTATCCGGACTTATTCATGAATACTTCAGACTGAATAATGTAGGTTTTCATTTGGGAAGCGAAGCCGTGACCATGGATTTTGATGGTGTGATCACCAGGGAACAGCTCCGTATGATCGAGCATAAAGCGAATGAGGCAGTTGCGAAGAATCTTCCGGTGAAGATTACATGGCCTTCAAGGGAGGAACTGATGGAGATTCCTTACCGCAGCAAGAAGGAGATAGACGGACCGATTCGTATTGTGGAGATCCCGGGCTATGATATCTGTGCCTGCTGTGCACCCCATGTTCATTTTACCGGCGAGATCGGCATGATTCGACTGACGGGGATGGAGAAGTATAAAGGCGGCGTGCGTATTCAGATGCTCTGCGGTTTCAGAGCACTGGCAGATGCCCTTGAGAAGGAACGTAATGTTTATGATATTTCCGCGCAGTTGTCTGCGAAGCCTTATGAAGTGGCTGCTGCGGTAGAGAAGCTGAAGAATGAGAATCTGGCGCTGAAGCAGGAGATGACTGGGATGAAGATGGATATCCTGCAGGAGAAGATTACAGCGCTGCCGGATAATGAACAGAATATATGCTTTTTTGATAAGCATATGGACAAGAGCAACATGCGGTATGCTTTTAATCTTCTGGTTGAGAAGTGCAGCGGCCTTTGTGGATGCTTTGACGGGGATGATGAAAACGGTTATCGTTATGTGATGGGCGGCAGAGATGTGGATGTTATTGCAGCAGGTAAGGCGATGAATGAGGCTCTTGATGGCCGTGGCGGCGGTTCGAAGGAGATGTTCCAGGGCAGTTTGAAGGCTGCAAGAGAGCAAATTGAGGAATATTTTGCTAATCTGTAAAAAAACCATAAAATTTTGCAGAATGCCATTGATTTTTTCAAAAATATCATTATAATAGTAGGTACACTTGTTTAATATAGGATAATGACCGTATTAGCGTTATGCTTTATTAAAAAAGTGTTTTTATTGACGATGATAGAATATGAAAGAGGTACATTCAATGGATGAAGCTGTATTTTTGCAGATCTTGAATAGTTTGCTGGAGAAGGCAAAGAAGAAAAAAAATGAGCTTGATTATGGCGACATCAATGATGCGTTCAAGGGCTTCGAGTTTGACGAGGAGAAGATGGAAGAAGTTTACGAATTTCTGGAAGCGAAGAATATTGATATTATCAATATTCCTGAAGCACAGGATGACGATGATGAGTTCCTCGATCACCAGGAAGAAGAAGTTGAACTGCTGGATGATGTTGATGCACTGGAAGGTGTCAGCCTGGAAGATCCTGTCAGAATGTATCTGAAGGAAATAGGAAGTGTGAAGCTTTTATCCCCTGAGGAGGAAGTTGAGCTTTCCAAGAGAGCAGAAGCGGGTGACCAGAAGGCCAAGGATAGAATTATTGAAGCCAATCTTCGTCTGGTAGTCAGTATTGCGAAGAAGTATGTGGGCCGCGGCATTCCGTTCCTTGATCTGATCCAGGAAGGCAACATGGGTCTGATCAAAGCTGTTGAGAAGTTTGATTATGCCAAGGGATTCAAGTTCAGTACATATGCAACCTGGTGGATCCGCCAGTCTATTACCCGAGGTATTGCTGATAAAGGTAAGACAATTCGTGTGCCTGTGCACATGGTAGAGACAATCAACAAGACATTGCGTATGTCCAGGAATCTTTTACAGGAGCTGGGAAGAGAACCTACCAGCGAAGAGATTGCAGAGCGTCTTGGAACAACCAAACAGAAGGTAGAAGAGGCTCTTGAGATTTCACGTGATCCTGTTTCTATGGACAGCCCGATTGGTGAGGAAGAAGATTCCAGTCTCGGAGATTTTATCGAAGATGAGAATATGCTTTCACCATCTGATTCGGCTGACTATCAGATGCTGAAGAAGGAACTGGTGAACGCACTGGATACGTTGACGGACCGTGAACGCAAGGTTATTGAGCTTCGTTTTGGCCTGATCGATGGACAGGCCAGAACACTGGAAGAGGTTGGCAAGGAATTTAAGGTTACGCGTGAACGTATTCGTCAGATTGAGGCGAAAGCGCTGCGCAAGCTGAGACATCCGTCCAGAAGCCGCAAGCTGAAGGATTTCCTTCAGGAGTAACAGGGATTGCTTCTCTGCTGCGGATGAGAGGACTGCCGGAAGGCAGTTTATAATGATGAGATCTATATAGAATGCTGCATATGTAGGCGTTTCCAGATATGGAGCCGACAATGCAGCATTTTTTTGCGAGTCTACGCGAGTAATGAGCTGAAGCCCCTGTTTGCACAGGACTTTGGCGAATAGATTCAGAGGTGAACAGTATGATTTTTGACACACGTTTTTCTGAGAAGGAATCGATACGCTATGGCGTGGTGGACGGCACGGCAACCATTGTGAAGTATGAAGGCGATGAGATGCGTGTTGTGATTCCGGCGTCTATTGATGGTTTCAAAGTGACGAAGATCGAGCCCTATGCTTTCTCGGAGAAGTCTATGAAGTATATTCAGTTTCCGGATACGTTGGAGGTGATCGACCATCACGGTTTCAGTGAATGCAGGGAACTGTTGAATCTGGATTTTCCGGATTCACTGAAATCCATTGGCAATTATGCTTTTTATAATTGCTGGGCATTGGAACAGGTGCATCTGACAGCCCATATCCGCTCTATTGGTTTTGGTGCTTTCAAGAACTGCGAGAAGCTTTCAGAGATTGTTCAGGACAAGATTGAAGGGCTGGATATCAGTATCGGTAGTATCCTGGATGATTTGAACCAGCAGATTCACGTGATTGTGCGGCATTTATACCCGGATAAGCCTGTGGAGGAGGCCAGAGTTATTTTTACGGAGCATGATTACGAAGTGGTCGCCAATGTGGCTTCCATGTGTAAGCAGTTTGAGTCTACGGAGATTGGTTCCGGCAAGTATATCCGCTACTGTATCGGTATCCAGGATGTGGATTATAACAAATACGATGGGATGTTCTATGTCCTTTTAAGGGGGGATTCCTTTGATACGATCATCACGGTGGCTATGGAGCGTCTGATGTATCCTTATGCATTGACGTTGGAAGGCGAGCATACGTACAAGGATTATATTGCAGAACACGCTTTGGAAGCGGCGAAGAAGTTTATTCAGGAGGATGACAAGGACAAGCTGACTTTTTTGGTCGATCTGGGTGTGCTTGACAGTGATGAGACAGACCAGGCCATTGATCTGGCGCTGTCCCTTGACAAGACAGAATTTACTGCTTTTCTGATGGATTATAAACATCGGAATTTCAGTATGGCAGATGAGTCCTTTGATTTATAGGAGGTTTTGACATGCATGAGATGAAAGAGAAGCTGATCAAGGCCGGAACCGACATTTTGAATGCTTCCAAGACAGAATTGTATGTCTCTATGCGTTTTTTGGATATTGCACTGAATAGTCTGGGTTATGAAATGGATCTGTCCATGAAGACGATCGGTACGGACAGTCAGAAGATTCGCTTTAATCCGAGATATCTGATAGAGAATTATCAGAATGACAGTGTGTTGGTGAATCGGGCTTATCTGCATATGCTGCTGCATTGTGTATTCAGACATATGTTTCATAACCGTGACAAGGATGAAGATGTCTGGAATCTCAGCTGCGATATTGCAGTTACAGCCATCATTGATCAGATGAATTACAGATGTATTCGGCTTGTTGTACCGGATGAACGACAGGCCATGTATGACCGACTGAAGTCAGAGATGAAGGTGCTGACAGCAGAGGGCATTTATAAGTCGCTGACAAAACGGCCTCTGACATGGCTTGAGATGGAAGCGGCTAAGAAGCAGTTTGTGGTGGACGATCATGTTTTCTGGGATTCGGAGCAGGAGGATCAGAAGGATGGCGACGGCCGGAATGATCAGAATCAGAACAACGAGGACAATCAGGATGATGAGAACAATGATCAGAACAATCAGAACAATGACAGACAGAAGGAACAGAAAGAGCAGGAACGTAAGGAACAGGAGAAACAGTGGCAGGAGATCAGTGAGAAAATGCGCACGAATATGGAGACCTGTTCTAAAGACGCGGCTGAGATGGCTGGAGACCTTTATGACTATATTAAAATAGCTACAAGAGAACGTTATGATTACAAACGTTTTCTTCAGAAATTTACAACGCTTCGAGAAGAAATACGACTGGATCTGGACAGTTATGATTATATTTATTATACATACGGCCTGAATCATTATGGCAATATGCCCCTGATCGAGGCCCTTGAATACAAGGAAGTCCGCAAGATAGAGGAACTGGCCATTGTTATTGATACGTCAGAGTCCTGTTCCGGTGAGTATGTGCGTCGTTTTCTGGAGGAGACATTTGCCATTCTGACAAATAAGGACAATTTTTTCAGGAAGATGAATGTACACATTATCCAATGTGATGCCAAGGCTCAACAGGATGATGTGATCACCTCTGAAGAAGACATGAAGCGTTATATGGAGAATTTTAAGCTTATCGGTTTCGGCGGTACGGATTTCAGACCGGCTTTTGAGTATGTCAATGAGCTGTGTCGTAAGAAGGTGTTCAGACATCTGAAGGGACTTCTGTATTTTACGGATGGCTACGGCACTTACCCGGCCAGACGTCCGGATTACGATGTGGCCTTTGTTTTTCTTGAGGAAAGTTATAATGACAGACATGTGCCTCCTTGGGCCATCAAGCTGATTCTTGGACCGGAGGATATACAAATGGGAGGATTAGACCATGAACATTAAACAGGCAAAGGATGAGATCAGGCATACCGTTCAGGCTTACCTGACAAAAGATGCACTAGGAGATTATGCGATTCCTGTGGTCAGACAGAGACCGATTCTTCTGATCGGACCGCCGGGTATCGGCAAGACAGCTATTATGTCACAGGTGGCAAGGGAGTGTGGTGTGGCACTGGTTTCTTATACGATTACCCATCATACGAGACAGAGCGCCATCGGTCTGCCATTCATCGAGAAAAAGAATTTCGGCGGCAAAGAGTATTCAATCACAGAATACACAATGAGTGAGATCGTAGCGTCTATTTATGAGAAGATGGAAGCAACCGGGCTCAAAGAAGGTATTTTGTTTATAGATGAGATCAACTGTGTATCCGAGACACTGGCACCGACTATGCTGCAGTTTTTGCAGGGCAAAACTTTCGGCAATCACCAGATTCCTGAGGGATGGGTGATTGTGACAGCCGGTAATCCGCCGGAATACAACCAATCTGTCAGAGAATTCGACATTGTCACCCTTGACCGTGTCAAACGGATCAATGTGGAAGAAAATTATCCGGTATGGAAGACCTATGCTTATGAGAACCATATCCACAGTGCGATTTTGTCTTATCTGGATATCAAGAAAGAGAATTTCTATCAGATCGAGACGACAGTGGATGGCAAAGAGATTGTGACAGCCAGAGGCTGGGAAGATCTTTCAAAACTGATGCAGGTTTATGAACAGCTGGATATTCCTGTGGATGAATCCGTGATTCTGCAGTACATCCAGAATCGTCGGATCGCCAAGGATTTTGCCAATTATCTGGATTTATATAAGAAGTATCAGACGGACTATGATGTGGATGCCGTTGTACAGGGCAATGTGAAGCCGTCTTCCATTGATCGTATTCAGAAAGCATCCTTTGATGAGAAACTCAGTGTTATTAATCTGTTGATCAGCAAGCTGACTGCGGCATTTACGGAAGTTTTTGACAAAGATCAGTATGTCCGGGATCTCTATGAGATTTTGAAGGAGCTGAAGTTTGTTCTTGGCCGTGCACCGAAGGATGGTTCCAGAACAGCAGCGATTTTGTCGGAAAAGGCAGAGCAGGTGGAGGAAGAGCTGAAGCTGAATAAGGAGCGTGGGCTCTATGATGCATCCAAATTGCTCAGTATGAAACTGATTTTGAAGACACTGGAGCAGTATCGTCAGCAGCTGGTCAAGGATAATCGTCTGGATCCGGATGAAGCCTTTGCCTTTATTAAGGCATCTTTTGCCAAGGATACAGAAGAGCGAAAACAGCTCATTCAGACAGCGGCTGCTTACCTTGAGAATGCTTTTGCTTTTATGGAAAGTGCTTTTGGAGAGAGCCAGGAAATGGTCATCTTTATCACAGAGCTGAATGCCAATAAGTATTGTGCACGTTTTATCAGGGACAATGGTTCTGCAAAATATGATCGCTACAATAAATCGCTGCTCTTTGATGAGAAACGTGAGAATCTCCTCCGTGATATCGGGGAAGCCAGCGAATTTGCCGCTTTTCTTGATTAGTGCCGTGGATATTTGAAGCATAAAAATATGACAGAGAAAATTTTAGAGAATTTCAGCATTGCCCAGATCTGTGAATCCGGGCAATGCTTTCGTATGGAGGAAATACAGGATGGCCGATATCAGGTCATTGCCGGGGACAGATATCTGGAGTTGGAGCAGCAGGGAAATAGGGTCCGCTTTGACTGCACTGAAGCCGAATATCGGGATTTCTGGTGGCATTATTTTGATATTGAGACGGATTATGGTGCTGTGATGGCGCAGATCAACCCGAATGATACCTATCTGACAGCGGCTGCTCAGTTGGCATGGGGTGTAAGAATCCTGAATCAGGATTTGTGGGAGATGATTGTTACGTTCCTTATTTCCCAGCAAAATAATATCGTCAGAATTCGCCGCTGTATTAAGAATATCTGTGAGATCTATGGAACGGCAAAGACAGCGTCGAATGGTGTCTGTTATTATGCTTTTCCGACAGCCCAGGCACTTGCCGGGCTTGAAGAAGATGCTTTGATGGCCTGCAACCTGGGTTATAGAAGTAAATATGTGGTCCGTGCCGCCAAAGCCGTATCTTCCGGTGAAGTGGACCTGGCATGGATCAGTAGTTTGAATTACCAGAAAGCAAGGGCGGAACTTTTAAAACTCTTTGGCGTTGGAGAAAAAGTGGCAGACTGTATCTGCCTTTTTGCCCTGCATCATTTGGATGCATTTCCGGTGGATACCCATATCCGTCAGGTAATGGAACAACATTATAAACGGGGATTCCCGAATCGTCGTTACAAAGGCATTCGGGGCATTATGCAGCAATATATCTTTTATTACGAACTGCATGGAAGTGAAAAATAATCAAGCCTGCAAATAAAAAGTCAAGGCTAAATTGAAAGAACATTGAAAATTTTATAC